>ERZ831634.55-NODE-55-length-130583-cov-11.773076_pt1 | contig 130583 bp, 117 predicted proteins | sample MGYA00519953_ERZ831634 | MGnify/ENA primary metagenome ERZ831634 (study PRJEB31850, sample SAMEA3708718) | human gut metagenome | biome: human gut; feature: human-associated habitat; material: faeces | place: China | collected 2014 ... | reverse complement strand
GTTAAGCACGCCGCCAGCGTTCATCCTGAGCCAGGATCAAACTCTCATAAAAAGTGTTTGTCCGCCAGTTTTGAACAAACTAGCTTCAATAGTTTAGTTTCCGTTAAAACTTACTGCTTTAAAGGACGACATTCCGTAATTGCTTACTTCCTGTCAGTTCGTAAATTGAAAATTTCAAAGAATTTTCAGGGTTGTTTTACTGTTCAGTTATCAATGTTCGTTTATCAATACCGGCTTAAAAGCCGTTGTTGATTTGTTTTATTTCGTTACCGCTGTGGGCTGTTTTTGTTGCCCTCGCTCGCGGCGACTTGATTATAATATCACCAATGGGGCAGGTTGTCAACAACTTTTCAAAGTTTTTTTTGACTTTTTTCAACATTTTAGGATTAAATTCCACAAATCCAGTATCTATGCGGCTTTACGTGCTTTCTGTTCATTCTTATATCTGAAGGTTTTATCGTGAGGCACTAAAATTGGCTAAAACATTTCTATATAAATACACTTTATATAAAAAGCACCCGTTGTCGATTCTTTTCATAATGCCTTGAATCGATAACGGGTGTTTTATTTACTAATCCAATAATTCCTGTATATATAATGAATGCTCTTTTGATAAATCAACAAATGTTGTACCTACCTGTACAAGCGGACGGGATACATTCAATCTGTTAATCATGACAACCTGCCCGGTTCTTCCATCATTTAATAAAACTCTGTGTTGTACCATTGTATGTGCAATATGCGCAATAAATGTCATGTTAAACTGTGTATCAAGAACGTTATGCAGATGCATTTCTTCCATTTTCTTTATTACAGAAAAAACGGACATCGGCTGAATATCATTTTCTTTCATGGTATATGTATCAAATATATCTGCAATTGCAAGAATTCGTGCCAGCTTGCCGATACCATGTTCTGAAATACGCAGCGGGAAGCCACTTTTATCTAAACGCTCATGATGTCCAAGGATTGCTTTCTTTATTTCAGTATCGATATTTTGATTTTTAACAATGTTATAACTGTATAATACATGCTTATTGTATACTCCGCCTTCCATTTCTTTGCGGAACGTAAAATCTTTACGCATTTCTTCCGGGAATTTTAAAATACCAACATCGTGCAAAAGACCCGCTATTGCTACATTTTCAATTTCCTTCGGTGTACATCCAGACCATTTTGCCAGAATCTGGCATAATATGGATACATTAATGGAATGTGCATATAATGTTTCGGTATCTTTTTTCATCATTAACAGCATATTACATAAATTTGTTTCATTCCGCGACTTTTCAAGAATTTCATTTGTTACATTCATCAATGCCGGAACATCTATATCTTCACTGTTTTCAACGATTTTTTTCAAATTATCAGAAAGCATATTTTCCGCAACACTGAAATGCTCCTGAAATTCCTGATACTGTTTTTCATCTACTAATGGCTGCGCATTTTCTGCCTGCTGTGGTTCATCTGCTGCTGCCTGATATTCAATTGCAACACTATCAATTAAATGACGTGACAACAGGCTGATGACCTCATCTGTTACTATCGAGCCCTGCGCTACTAATACAACACCGGATTTATTATAAACGTCTTCCCCGATAATCATATCATTACACAGATGATTCACTGCTATTCTGATTTTTGCCATATTGGTACCCCCGTATTCTCTTGTATTCTATACTTATTATAATATCTGCTATAAACGTAAATTACAATGGTTCTTTATACTTACAAAATAAGCCGATTGACTGTGCAGTCTGCTCTATCTGTTCTATATTAGATATCAGCGGAGTCCCGTCTTTCTTTTGTGCCCCATACATGCCAAAATAAGCGTGACATCCGCCTGCAATCGTGATTTCTGTAAAATTTTCAGGCAGATTACTCTTATTTTTCTCATACTTGCTGCGGTTTAACACACCGTCTTCACTGCCGTAAACCGACAATACCCGCAGAGCGGTTTCTGAAATATCGGCTGTGGAATACGCACCCAGCAGTATCAGTCCGTCAAATGAATCTGCATGCTTTGATACATAAGATGCCGCCATTGCACCGCCAAGCGAATGTCCACCAATATACCAGCTGTCAATCTGCGGATACTGTTCCTGTATTCCGTCTGCCGCATTTTTATCAAATACTGCCAGATGAAACGGCATGGATACAAGCACACATAAAATATCCTGTGCCGCACACGCCTGCATCAGCGGTTCATAAGCCGAAGTTTCTACTTTACCGCCCGGATAAAAAATAAATCCTGCCGCCGGATTTTCGGGTTCACACACAATGCTGCCGTCTGAAAGCATTTTTGTCTGTATTTTTGTATCTGAATTCTGCTTATACTGATAGGCTGACACTGCCTGCGTATCTGTATGATAGTAGCTTTGCAGATAGCCTGCCGTTATTCCTGTCAGCAGTAAAACCGCCACCACAATTCCTATCAGAATCTTGCTGTGCTTTTTTAATTTCATCTTTTTATCCTCTTTTTCGTTTTTAAATGATAATCCTGAAGCCTATAAATATGACCGCATATTTACCGAGAGTCCTTCTTCTAATTGAATCAGTCTTTTCGCAATGTTTTTGGACTGCTCATCTGCCGCTTTGTATTGATTGAGGTAACGGCTTAATGATTTTACACCCATATTACAGCCATCTGTCATTAAATCGGCTACCGTTGCATCGGTATCTTCCATTGCCAGCTTTACATTGGTTTTAATCCACGACATACTCTGCGCCATTGGATTCGGATTTTTGCCGGTATCATGATATTTTTCTAAAAGCATCTGAATTTCTTTCTGTAGTTTTTCATGTCCTTCTTTACATATTACAAGCATTTTCTCCAACTGTCCATCTTTTACATCATCTAGTATTTCTGCAATTGAAACAATGCCCATCTTAATGCCAGCATCACATTCCCGTAATAATTTAATTGTATCAGATTCTATCATACTAATCCCCATTTCTGAGCGACTTTGCCGCGAAGCTGCGAATTCCGTCGTTCGATTGTAAGAGTTAGTATGCCCCTGATTTTTTATATTATTCCGTATACGTTTTTACAATAACCGTTGTCAGATATCCTTTTGCATTTTCCAGCTCATCTAAGCCATAATAGACCTGTTCCTGCGGCATACCGCAGTTAGAAACGCCGTATACCTTATAAATATTTCCTGTTTTTTCCTGTCGTCTGCGCAATGCGCAAATCAGTTCATTCAGCTTTTTACCGGATTTCATATATACACACGTTCCGCTGTAAGAAAATGTATCCTCCACTTCATACGCTGCGGGAATAATATGAATTTCTTCATTTTTTTCTCCGAGCGAAATATCTAATCTTGCCGCAACTGCACAAAATGACGGTACACCGTTTATCATTTCTGCCTGCCAGCCGTTTTCCTTTGCCCGCTTGTGCATATACAGATAGGTTGAATAAATACCGGGGTCGCCAATTGTAATCATTCCGACAATCTGTCCGCGCCGTAAATAATCTTCAATTGTTTCATAAATGCGCCTATGGGCAAGTTCCAGCTTTTTTTCATCTTTTATCATCGGAAATGGCATACATAAAAGCGGCATATCCGAAATTTCAGGGCAGACCTGTTCTACAATGCGGTACGCATAACACTCCTCTTTGGACACCGCCGGAAGCACAATCAAATCACAGGCGCGAATGGTTTCCAGCGCCTGGAGAGTCATTTGCTTTGGATTTCCGCTTCCTACACCGATTCCATAAAGGATTCCCGTCCGGTTCTTTGTTGTAATATCTGCAAATAATGTCCCTGCCGCTTTCTGCAAATGTGATAAATAAACTTCACGGATTGCCGGATATTCTGCAATTCCACGTAAAATGCATTCCGGTGTATAGCCCTCTTTCTTTAATATACTTGCAAAAGAATTTTCCTCTCCTGCCATATCATTATTGGCATGTTCGCCTGCTACCAGCATAAACGGCGCCACGACTACTCTGGTATTTACAATACCCTCAGATTTCATCTGTGCAATGACATCTGCAATTGTCCGCTTTCCTTCAACGGTTGCAATATACACCGGATGTTGTGCATATGCCCGCAATGCCTGCTCCATAACGGCGTAACTGCTGTCTGCCGCATGTTCCGTTCCATGTCCCATCAAGATAAGCGGTGCATCGCCTGTTTCTTCTTTTAAAGATTCCCACAATGCCTTTGCAACATTTGTATAATCCTCCGGCTCTGTCAAAAGTGCATCTGCCACCGCTATCTGCTCAAATGCTGTCCGGTATTCTTCTACTGCCTGCTTCACGCGGTGATTTTCAATTCCGTCAATGACATGGGTCGGAAATACCACTACACGGGTTGCTCCCTGCTCTTTTAGCCATAAAAGCCCTTCTTCCGGGCTTTTTGCATCAATGTGTTCCCGCTTTTTCATCGCATTTCTTACAATTGTACTGGATACAGCTTCTGCTACCAAAACATCAGGATACAATGCCCGCACCTGTCGGGTAATTGCCGTAATATTCTTTTGACGTGTTTCCGGGTAAGTTGTTCCAAAACTCACAATTAAAATTGCTTTTTTCATACTCTCCTCATTTCTTGAACGAATTTTTTATACTACTATATTATCTGTTTTTTCAGCGCAACGCAAATTGTTTTAGTAATGCCGCTGCTTCTTCTCCGGCTTCAACCAAACGGCATCTGCCAAAGACAACCGCACTCTGCCTAAACGGTGCCCAACGTTCTTCTTTGATGGTTTCATTCCCATAAACGGTGAAACACACCTTGTCACAGGCTTTTATAGTATCTACTTTATGTCCGACACGCACCCCATGAAAATAAATTTTTTGGTTCTCTCTGTCATAGATATAATTAACAAAACTTCCGAATAAAAAAGCGCCAGAACTTTCTATCTTCTCAAACCTAACGATAGAACTTCTGACGCTTAACTTTCCTGCCCAGTAGCTGGAAAATGTCATAATTTATTTTGTTTGCTGCTTTTGTAACATAAAGAACAAAAATTGTCAAGAATTATTATAATTTATGCCTATTTCCCTGACTTCAACAATCTGTATCAGAAAGTGCAGCCTGCGCCGCCGCAATTCTTGCAATCGGCACGCGGAACGGTGAACAGCTGACGTAATTTAAGCCTGCCTTATGACAAAATGTAATACTGGACGGGTCTCCGCCATGCTCGCCGCAGATACCGCATTTTAAATCCGGCCGGGTGCTTCTACCCTTCTGCACTGCCATTGCAACCAGCTGGCCTACACCATTCTGGTCTAACCGGGCAAATGGGTCTGATTCGTAAATCTTGCTCTTATAATAAGAATCCAAAAACTTGCCCGCATCATCTCTTGAAAAACCAAATGTCATCTGCGTCAGGTCATTTGTGCCAAATGAGAAAAATTCTGCTTCCTGTGCAATCTCATCTGCAAGCAGTGCCGCACGCGGAATTTCAATCATGGTTCCGATTTTATAGTGAATATCGGACTGTTTTTCTGCTTTGACCTGCTCTGCTGTTTCGACAACGACATCTTTTACGAATTTTAATTCTTTTCGTTCTCCGACCAGCGGAATCATAATCTCCGGCACAATGTCGTATCCTTTTTCGACATGCACCTCAATCGCCGCTTCCATAACCGCTCTGGTCTGCATACGTGCAATTTCAGGATATGTTACCGCCAGACGACAGCCTCGGTGTCCCATCATCGGATTAAATTCGTGCAGTGCGGCGCACGTTTCTTTAATCTCCTCAACAGTCATGTGCATATCTTCTGCCAGTGCCTTGATGTCTTCTTCCTCTGTCGGTAAAAATTCATGCAGCGGCGGGTCTAAATAACGCACGGTCATCGGTCTGCCTTCCAGTGCTTCATACATTGCCTTAAAATCCGCTTTCTGGAATACAAGCAGTTCATCCAATGCCGCAACTCTGCCCTCTACGGTCTTTGACAGAATCATTTTACGGATTTTCGGAATTCTGTCCGGCTCAAAAAACATATGTTCTGTCCGGCACAGTCCGATTCCTTCAGCGCCCAGTTCTACAGCCTTTTTGGTATCCGCCGGTGTATCTGCATTGGTGCGTACACCCAGTGTCCTAAACTCATCTGCCCACTCCATAATCCGTCCGAAATTTCCGCTCACGGTTGCTTCTACCGTCTGAATGTCCCCTTTATATATCTTTCCGGTTGTACCGTCCAGTGAAATAAAATCCCCTTCATGGAATGTATAACCGCCCAGTGTAAATTCTTTTGCCTCTTCATCAATCGCAATCGCACCACAGCCGGATACACAACACGTTCCCATACCTCTTGCCACGACTGCCGCATGGGATGTCATGCCGCCGCGCACGGTAAGAATTCCCTGTGCCGCGTGCATTCCTTCAATATCTTCCGGTGATGTTTCCAGACGTACCAGAATGACACGTTCTTTTTTATTCTCTTTTACGAGCCGTTTGGCATCTTCCGCCGTAAATACAATTTTACCTGCCGCCGCACCCGGTGAAGCCGGAAGTGCCTCTCCAATCACTTCCCCTGCCTTTAAAGCTTCCGTATCAAACGTTGGGTGCAGTACCTGGTCGAGTGATTTTGCATCAATTCTAAGCACGGCTTCCTGTGGTGTGATTTTTCCTTCATCTACCAAATCACATGCAATCCGGATTGCAGCCTGTGCCGTCCGCTTGCCGTTGCGGGTCTGTAAGAAATACAGCTTTCCTTCTTCAATGGTAAATTCCATATCCTGCATATCGCGGTAATGGTCTTCTAACTTCATCGCCAGATCAATAAATTCACGGTAGCACTCCGGCATATCCTGTTCAAGCTGCGTAATCGGCTGTGGTGTGCGCACGCCGGCAACCACATCTTCGCCTTGTGCATTAATTAAATACTCCCCATAAATTCCCTTTGCACCGGTTGACGGATTTCTTGTAAATGCAACACCCGTTCCCGAAGTTGCACCTTTATTGCCAAATACCATGGTCTGGACATTGACTGCCGTTCCCCAGTCCCCCGGAATATCATTCATTCTGCGGTAAGTAATGGCACGCGGCGTATTCCATGAACGAAAGACCGCTTTAACAGCTTCCATTAACTGCTCCTGTGGATTCTGTGGAAATTCTTTTCCATCCATTGCTTCGCGGTAAACCTGTTTAAACCGCGCAATCAGTTCTTTTAAATCCTCTGCCGTCAGTTCCGTATCATACTTGATTTTTTTGTCTGCCTTGATCTCGTCAATAATTTTTTCAAAGTAAGACTTCGGAACTTCCATGACAACATCGGAAAACATCTGGATAAATCTTCTGTACGAATCATATGCAAAACGCGGATTGCCGGTCTTTTCTGCAAATCCTTCCACAGCTTCATCATTCAGTCCCAGATTTAAAATGGTATCCATCATGCCCGGCATGGATGCCCTTGCACCGGAACGGACAGATACTAACAACGGATTGGCATTGTCCCCGAACTTCTTTCCGTTTATCTGCTCCAGCCAGCCCACCGCTTCAAAAATCTGTGTCTGGATTTCTTCGCGGATTTGCTCCTCATTTGCATAATAATCCGTGCATGCTTCCGTCGTTATGGTAAACCCCTGTGGAATCGGCATACCGAGATTGGTCATCTCTGCAAGATTCGCACCCTTTCCACCGAGAAGCTCCCGCATGTCTGCATTGCCTTCATGAAATTTGTAAACCCATTTCCTCATACCTTTGCCCTCCATACTTTTCTAACAGTTAATCCATCTGATGTCAGGGGTTTTACCCCACTACTCTTTTATATGATTATACCAAAAAAAGAAAAATATGCCTAGACTTTTTGTTAATTTTTTGACACTCTTTTGCTAAATTTTTCTCAAAAACATTTCATGAATCCGCGTATCTGATGTCAGTTCCGGGTGGAAGGACATTGCAAGCTGGTTTTTATTTTCCACCATTACGATATTACCGTCCACTTTTGCAAGTACCTTCGTGTCGTCCAATGCTTTTTCAATATACGGTGCGCGGATAAAACGCATCGGAAATGTACCGATTCCTTCGATCTGTTCATCAACGGAAAAACTACCAAGCTGTCTTCCGTAAGCATTGCGGCGCACAACCGCCGGAAGAGTTGCAAGATGTGTTGCCGCATCATTGCTTAACTGCTGTGCTAAAAGAATCGCCCCGGCACACGTTGCAAGCACCGGCATACCATTTTTTATCTGGCTCTGTACGGTATCAAACATATCCAGTTCCCGCATCAGTTTTCCCTGTACGGTACTTTCTCCGCCCGGAAGAATCAGTCCGTCATAAGACTGACGGACGTCCTCACCTTTTCTTAATTCTATATATTCTGCACCTAATTGTTCCAGCATCTGCTCATGTTCTGCAAATGCCCCCTGTACTGCAAGAATTCCGATTTTCATACTACTCCTCATTTCTGAGCGACTTTGTCGCGAAGCGGCGATGAGAAATTCGCGCAGGCGATTTCTCATCTGCCATCAATGTTGTTTGCTTTCGCTCAGAAACAAACAACTGTGTGAAAAATGGCGCATCAGCGTTATTTTTCACACTATTTGCCTCTTTCAGCCATTAAAAGTTCAATTTCCTGTTCATTGATACCAACCATTGCTTCGCCTAAGTCTTCAGATAACTCTGCAATCAGCTTTGCATCTGTGAAGTTGGCAACTGCCTTTACGATTGCTGCCGCACGTTTTGCCGGATTTCCTGATTTAAAAATACCGGAACCTACGAATACACCTTCTGCGCCAAGCTGCATCATCAGTGCCGCGTCTGCCGGTGTTGCAACACCGCCTGCCGCAAAATTTACAACCGGAAGCTTTCCATTCTCATGAACATATAACACTAAATCATACGGTACCTGTAATTCCTTTGCCGCCTGAAACAATTCATCTTCACGCATGGAAACAAGTCTTGCCATTTCACTGTTCATTTTTCTCATATGACGGACTGCCTGCACAACGTCACCTGTTCCCGGTTCACCCTTTGTACGAATCATGGAAGCACCTTCGTTAATTCTCCTTAACGCTTCCCCTAAATCCTTTGCGCCGCATACAAACGGTACGGAAAACTTGTGTTTGTCAATGTGGTAAACATCATCTGCCGGAGATAATACTTCACTTTCATCAATATAGTCGATTTCGATTGCTTCCAGAATCTGTGCTTCCGCAAAATGTCCGATTCTGCATTTTGCCATAACAGGAATAGTTACTGCTTCCTGAATTCCTTTAATCATTTTCGGGTCACTCATTCTTGCAACACCGCCTGCCGCACGGATATCCGCCGGGATTCTTTCCAGTGCCATGACCGCACATGCGCCTGCTTCCTGTGCGATTCTTGCCTGTTCCGGTGTGGTAACGTCCATAATAACGCCGCCCTTTAACATCTGTGCCAGTTCTTTATTTAATTCGTATCTGTTTTTTGCATTTTCGTTTGCCATCGTTTTTTTCTCCATTTCCTTTTTATTAATTTTGAATCAACATTTAAATGGAGTATAACAAAAACTGGGCATAATAAAATATTCAAAAATAATATTTTTATAATGTCCAGTTTCAAATCTGTTTATATTCAGTTTTAAATTTATATATGGTCAGTTATTAAAACTCTTATAGCCAGTTTAGCGGTTGTCTACCTTTTCAGGGTATAAGTCATGACTGCTTAACCGCTCCCATGCAACCTGCTCCCAGCGTGTCCCCGGCTTTCCGTAATTGCAGTACGGGTCAATGGAAATGCCGCCGCGCGGGGTGAATTTTCCCCATACTTCTATGTATTTCGGCTCCATCAGGCGGATTAAATCTTTCATGATGATGTTGACACAGTCTTCATGAAAATCTCCGTGATTGCGGAAGCTGAACAGATACAGCTTTAATGATTTACTCTCTACCATTTTTACATCCGGCACATACGAAATTGTAATTGCTGCAAAGTCCGGCTGACCTGTAATCGGGCAGAGGCTTGTAAATTCCGGGCAGTTAAATTTTACAAAATAGTCGTTATCCGGGTGTTTGTTTAAAAATGTTTCCAAAACCTCCGGCGCATAATTGTCGGGATACTTTGTTCCCTGATTGCCAAGCAGTGTTACACCCTGCGTTTCTTCTTTACTTCTTCCTGCCATTGTTTTTCCTTCCCTATTTATATTTTTAAAATGATAATGCCGGGTCTTTGACACCGTTTGCCGCAAATGCTTTGGCACGGTCAATGCATGTTCCGCAGACCCCGCACGGTTTTTCATTTCCCTCATAGCAGCTCCATGTATATTCATACGGCACATGAAGGTCGAGTCCGATTTTTACGACCTCTGCTTTAGTGCGTGCAATAAACGGTGCTTCTACGCGCAATTGCTTTCCGCTTCCTATATAAATAGCGTCATTCATTGCCTTGTTAAATGCATCGCTGCAGTCCGGGTATGCGCTTCCTGCCGCATCATCGCTGTGCGCACCGTAGTAAATGACTTCACAGCCCTTTGACAGTGCAATGCTTGCCGCACTGGATAAAAACAATCCGTTACGGAACGGCACGTATGTCGATACCGGTGTACCGTTTGTCTTTTCTATCTGGCTGGCGTAGCTTTCCTGCGGAATCTCTTTATCGGAATGTGAAAGCAGGGAACAATCACTGTACTGGAATATTTTTTCCAAATCCAGTGATAAATGCTCTACCTGATAATGCTGTGTTACTTTTTTCGCACACTCGATTTCTTTGGTGTGCTTCTGTCCATAGTAAATGGACAGTGCAATCACATTTTCCGCACCATACTTATCAACTGCCATTCCTAAACAAGTGGTACTGTCAACGCCACCACTGCATAAAACCATTGCTTTCATTTTGAAATCTCCCTCTTAGTGTCTGTGTATATGTTTTTGTATTCGTCTTTCGGATTCCGCGTGCCGTCATGCAGCTGTGGCAGCCTTCTATATAAACAGCTACGTCTTCCGAGCCGGTCACCTGCGTAATAATGTCCGCAATATCCGTGCCGATGCGTTCCTGAAGCTGTAACCGCTTTGCCACCATATCCGCGATTCTTGCAATTTTACTAAGTCCGATGACTTTACCGTTGGGTACATAAGCCACCGTAACTTTCATATCATACATTAATGCCAGATGATGTTCGCAGTAACTAAAAATGTCAATATCTTTGACAACTACCATATCACCGTAACGGTCCGTTCCGCCTTCTTCGTCTTCCGAAAATGTCTTGTCAAACATCTGTGCAATCTCTTCATTGGTATATTTCATGCCCTCAAATACTTCTTCGTACATTCTGGCAACCCGTTGCGGTGTTTCCTTTAGCCCTTCCCTGTCCGGGTCATCTCCGAGTGCTTCTAACAGCCCACGGATATGATAAGCCACCGCTTCTGTATCAATCTCTTTCATTTTTCTCTCCATTCAGTTCTGCGATAAAGTCTATTTGCTTTCGTTCCGAAACAAATGCGATGTAAACAAGCTTTCATTTATGGCTTGTTTACATTAAACGCCTCTTTCATCCGGTGCCCAGATAAATTTGTGCATTTGTAACTGCATACGCACGCCGTTCATCTGATGTGCTTTCATGTATTCCACAATGTCTGCGGGTTCAATCGCACCAAATACCGGGCTGATGTATACATGACATTTCTGTGTCAATCCATATTCCTGTATTATCTGCCGTGTCTTTTCCAAATCTTCAATGCTGCCCGCCACAAATTTAACGGTATCCTGCGGCTGTAATTCGGAAAAATTCTGCAGGCGCATAAATGTTTCCATTCCACTGCCTGCCAGCTTATAATCCATGGTCATTGAAAGCCGCTCCATAGATTGCTGTTGTTGTGTTAAATGTTTTACCTGTGTACGCACATTTTCCAGACTGACACTTCCGTTGGTTTCAATCTCAACAGCTTTTCCCGCGGACAACAGTTCTTTTATCAGACCCGCAAGTTCTGTCTGCAGCAACGGTTCTCCGCCTGTCATTGTCACATTGTCTATTCCTGTGCGGCACACGTCTGCCACCAGTTCTGCCGCCGTCTTTTCGACCGCCGGGGTATCCTGTCTGTTTGCCCACTGTGTATCACAATAACTGCAATTTAAGTTGCACCCCTTAAAACGGATAAAAACTGCCAGTTCCCCGGCTTTTGTTCCTTCTCCGTTGATACTCACAAACTGTTCTGCCACCGGGTACTTTATTTGATTATTCATGTTCATACTTTATTCCTCATAGCACGCCGCATTATTCGGTGTTTCATATACGGTTACACGTTTTACACGGTATCCTGCCTGCTGCATTTTTTCATAAAAATATTTTGCCATATTTTCCGCCGTGGGACGGAACGGAAACTGCAAAATCTTAAACTGCTCGCTTTCAAGTGCTGCAAGTGTCGCTTCCTTTAAACTGCCGGTTTCAATAATCAGGCAGTGGTCAAGTGCATCCACACATTCCCTTAAATCCCGCTTTAAATCGCCAAAGTCCACATACATGCCGCGGTTTTGTCCGTCTTCCTGCAAATCCTCCGTACAGACTTCCAGTACAACACGCCAGCGGTGTCCATGAATATTGCTGCATTTTCCGTCATATCCATATAAAAAATGCGCCGCATCAAAGCTGTGTTCCGTCTTTAAAATATACATTTTTCCTCATTTCCGTACGTTTTCCATTCTGTCATGTAACTCTTCCTGCTGACTGCCTGCTGCTGTCCTACAGAAACGTGCGCCGCAATGCGTACAAAAAGAACATGGATTCAGCCCAAATCCATGTTCTAAACATACTATGCAAATTTATCCTGTTCTGCCGTTGTGGCAGAATTTTCCTTTAAATATTGTATAGTCCTGGTTTTGTTTAGAGACAGGATGGTACAAACGAACTGTCTATTATTGCTAGGAGATAGGATAACAAATCCTTTTTAAAATGTCAACCGATTCCCGGATTTTTTATTTTACTGTTTTTCACTATTGTAATATTTATTTTTTGCAAGCAGCATATTTTTCTGAGCTTCGGTAATTGTATCAGTAATATCCGATATAAACACATAAAAAAGTCCACCGCCCGCTTCAATAGTCTGATGCTCTAAATGTCCGCAGTCATCAAGCCAGCGCACCGTGCCGTCCTTTCTTACAATACGGTATTTAATATAATCCATACTGCGGTCGGACTGCTTTATCTGATCGTGAATTTCCCATTCTACGCGTGCCAGATCCTGCGGATGCACCATACCGCGGAATGAATTATGCACCTGCTCCCGGAACTCCTCTATCGTTTCACAGCCAAACAGACGGATTGCACCCGGATTGGCATAGAGCAGTTTTTCTTCACCCACTGCACGATAGATAAAAAAGCCTTCTGACATATTTGCCAGTGTTTCTGACAGATATACCGCACGTTTATCCTTTCTTCCCTGCATCAGCGTATCAATACTGCGGATTACAATGACTGCATCCTTTGGTGTACCGTCACTGTCCCGTTCGCACACCGCTACCGTTGTCAGGCACCATTCCTTATTGTTTTTTTCATCTAACCGTTTATAGGACATTTCCAGCGTATCCTGCTTTGCAAGTCCTTTATTGAGATTTGTCAGCGAGAGAAACTTACGGATATTCTTTTCATCGGTTGATACAATCTTACCCATATAAAAATGACGGTTAATGGATTCCTCGTAATTACCACGCTCCTGTAATGAATTTTCATCCGGATAAATCATATGATAATAATTGTCCTTTAACTGTACAAAATAAACTTCACGATAGGAAAGCATCATACTCTTTAGAGCATTCGATGCAATATATGTATTCGTAATATCCTGTATAATCACGCCGATGTAACCTTCCCGGTACTGATAATATGTAAACTGCATATACCGGTTGGAAATGTGGCTGTAAAGGTAAAATGTTTTCTTTTCACCTTTATATGCCGCATTATACATATACGTATACGCTTCCTCTACCTTATCACCGAAACTCTGATAGGAAAGCGCCTTTAGCTGCTCTAAATCTCCGGTGCAGACCTGCCGCATTGTTTCATTGGCATATAAGATTTCATAATCCACCGGTTTATTATTTTCATCTAAAATCAGACGATCAATACAAAATCCTGTCGGCATTTTCCCAAAGTGTGTCTCAAGGCTTTCATAATCTTCATTAAATGCCCTATCCGTAATCTGTGTCTGCACTTCTGCCTGCTTTTTATCTGCCTGCACTTCTGTTACATTCATCAGTGAGCCGTAATACTGACGGCAGCCGTCCTTCTCCCGCAGGAAAAAGACTCTCATGTATACAAGAATGACCGTGCCGTCCATCTGCATAAAATGAATATATCCATCTGCTCCGGACATCTGATTCGAAAATGCCTTCTCAAAGATTGTATGCAAAAGAACCCTGTCATCTGCATGCACATGATTCCAAAAACGCTTTCCGTAACTGTTCGCCTGCCCTGATGATGTACCCATCAACTGAAAATACTGTTCATTGACCCTGGTAATTTCAATCTGATGATCCCTCATTTCATAAAATGCAACCGGTCCTAAGACATTATTTAACATACTATCCGTAATAAAATTCGTATCCATAAATTCACGAATATGAAGTGGCTCTACCTGCTTATAAAATAAATCATGAAAATCAAGCTGGCGTTCGTCGCTTAGCAGTTCTTCAAACTGCTTGACCGGCAGCGGTTTATAAAAATAAAATCCCTGAATATAACGGCATCCTAGGCTCTGTACAAACTGTTCCTGTTTCTCTGTTTCAACACCTTCCACGATAATAGGCAGCCGAAGCAGTCTTGCCATATTGACAACAGACTCTAAGATGTTCATGCCTTTTTCTTCTTCTGTTTCACTGATATCCAGAAAACGCATATCCAGCTTTAACACATCAACAGGAATATTTTTTAACATGTTCAAAGACGAATAGCCGCATCCAAAGTCATCCATCATAACCTTAAAGCCTTTTCCACGCAAAATGTTAACCGTATTGGTAATCCGCTCATCACTCTCTGTATATGCACTTTCCGTAATCTCCACTTTTACATAATGCTCGGAGAGCTGATATTTTTCTAATAACGAGAAAATATATGCCGGTACATCCATTGAAAAAATATCTACCCTTGATACATTAATAGAAATCGGGACCGGCTGGAATCCCCTGTCTATCCAGCTTCTTATCCACGCACATACCTTGTCCCATACATAGCGGTCCAACCGGTCTATCATTCCGTTCTTTTCCAATACCGGAATGAATGCTCCCGGAGATACCATCGTCCCATCCGGTTTCACCCAGCGCACGAGTGCTTCTGCACCCACAATCTGATGCGTTGCAATATTACACTGCGGCTGTGCAAAAAAGGTAAATTCATTATTTTTTAAGGCCTCCTGTATCTCGGATAAAAGTTCCACTTCTTTTTCCAGCCGTGACTCCATCTCCTGTGTATAATGGCAGATATGATCAGGCTGTCCTTCAAAAGCATTAGACAGAGCCAATGTCGCCCGGTCATACATAATCTCCGGCAAATCTGTATCTGTATTAATGGAATATATACCGATAACCGGATAAAAGCCGACCGTATTGTTCCATTTATGAATACCTTTTATAATCTGTTCCTGAATCTGTTTAATAATCTCATGAGAATCCGGTATAAATATTCCAAAATTATCTGCCCCCAGATAACCTTCCACACCGTCATACTCTCCTGCAATCTCTTTTAAACAGTTCTGAATATAAAAAATAAGTTCGTCTCCGGCTTCTCTGCCATAAAGCTTATTAAAAAGCCTGAAATGCTCAATATCGATTGCGACCATACTATATGCGCCAGAAAGTCCCATCTCCATTTTACTTCTGACATTTGACATAAAGGTACGGTTGTAATAAAAGTCACTTAACTGTACACCCTCCATAAAAGCTACCCTCCTATCCTCACAATAACTCTAATTTTTATTGTAGTGCAAATAGAATAGAATTTCAATCCTAAAGCACCTCTATTTTATGAAAAATTACCATTCATTTTGTATATTTATAACAAAAGCCACCCATACAGACCTGTCTTCCTGCATGGGCGGCTTTATCCGGTTATTCTTTTGTATTTTTTACTTCTTTAAACGTTCTTTTACGCTTACGGGTTCTTTAACCTGATGCATATAAAAGAAAGAAGCTGAATTTACTGAACTTTTTGCAGTCTTTAAACCAACTGCCTTAACAGCTTTTAAAACTTTCTTCATACTTTCTTACCCCCTTTTGAATTAAAATTAATATTGCAGTTTCAAAAAGCGTCATTGCCACGATGTCCCCTACTTCTGCCAAGACACTTTTTGAAACGAATACCCCCAACAGATAGCACATACTGATAAACCGCGATTTTTTCCGATTGATTACGACCTGTTCCCCGTCTAACGGTTTATTGGCATGCGGCACCGGAGCGAGCCACCAGATGATTCCCGTACCGACAGCCGCCAGCAGAAGCACTGCTGTAAAATGACTGTTCAGTTCCCCCGCTGCTGTCAGATTCAATATGTACAATCCGACCGTAGCACCTGCACATCTTACCTTTGTGGCTGCATGGTATCCTCCTGTGAAACTTCTAAGCACTGTAAATGACACAATAAAACAAATGCTTTGCCAGAATCTGCCCCACAATATGCCTAAAACTACTAAGAGCAGTGTTTCCAGAACACCGTCCATAAAAATCTCCAGCCCATATTGATAAATGTCAGCTTCATCTTTTTCAATCATCTGTTCCCGGGATAAATAGTTCGAAAGAATTCCCGCCAGCCGATGTGTCATTCGCTTTTACTCCTTATCTGTTTCTGCCCGAATCATATCTTTTTTCTGAAAAATTTTCAATAGGTTTGTCCTACTTTGCAGATATATGACGTACTTTGCAGATTTTCCGTGTAATAAAATATATTATACACAAGCAATATGCACCATAAACCGGCTGTTTTCTTCTGATATATCAATCAGTCCTCCATATTGATTCACAACTTTTTTCACGCTTAATATGCCAAGCCCGTGATTTTCAGCATCTTCTTTCGTGGTATGTAACTGCGGATTTCTGTCCAACACGGATTCTTCTATATAATTACTTACAATAAAATGACGGATATTATTGACTTCAAAACAGTCTACGCCAATAAATCTTTTTGCCTCTGGCAGATTTTCCTCCGCCCGGATTGCATTGTCCATTAGGTTTGAAAATACAATCGCCATATCCATTTCACGTTCTTTCGGATAGCTGGTTGTAATCTGCCAGCGCACAAAAATGTCCTTTTTCCGGCACAGCTGCGCTTTTTCATACATCACCGCGTTAAGCATTTCGTTATCCACAATGTAGTAAACATTTACTCCGATACTGCTGACTGCACCCGTAAAACCTGCCATCTGCTTTTTTGCCTGTTCCACATTTCCTTCTTCGAGAAGCTTTGTCCACGCCATTGCATAATGTTTTAAATCATGGCTTAAAATCCTTGTTTCCCTCTGCATCTGATAAGCTTTTTCAATCATTGCTTTCTGTTTGTCCAGCTGGATTGCTACGATTTTGCCCTCGTTCATACGCTGATTCATCTTACTGATATGCAGTGCCAGAAATGTACAGCACCCCAGAATCACCAGCTGTAAGGTGAAAATTCCGAGAATATGTCCCTGCTCTTTTCCGTATATGCCGGTATTTAAGTTTATTTCTAACAGACTAATCAGGATAAATGCCGCCGCAATCAGAATCAGTAAAATTAACAGCCACTCCTGCCATTTTAAATACACTCTGTTTTTTCTCTGTATCATCGCTGCCCATATCAATATCACCAGCAACAGTCTTGCAATTAAGATAGAGCAGATTCTTGTGAAAATATTTCCTGTAATCAGTACCGACATCGGTTCTCCGGTTACCAGTGAAATCACCGGAAAACAGACACTGCTTGACACAATATACAGTATCATAATAATGATGCTCCACAAGCACCATGACCGCCAGCTTTCTTTTAAACATACATAACACATTCCAATATTGACTGCAATTCCCAATATAAACTGCTGTACCGGCAGCTGAATCAGGTATTGCGCACACAAGTACTGTAGCAGCATAAATAACACCAGATATTTGCTTTTCCCTTTACGGACCCCCAGTATGTATGCCAGCGAACCTATCATAAGCACGCCGTCACCCAGGCTTGTAATCTGCTCTACTATTATATTTAACACTTTTTCCCTCTTTTCTATCTGTACATACTGTTTCCCATTTTTCTGATATACCGCAGGTAGCGTGCCTTACACATTTCAAATTTTCCTCTGCTGATTCGGATAACTTCGTTATTACTCATAACAATTTTATCGCGCTGTATCTCGTATATGTATTTCATATTACATAAGTAGGAATAATGTGGACATAAAAAATCTCCGGTTTCAGCCAGATATGCGAAATCCGAAATTTTTCCGCGGACCTTTAATACTTCTTTCTGGGTGTGGACATACAAATGATGGCTTTGTACTTCGATGTAGATGATTTCCTGCTGTGGTAAAATCGTCGTAACCCCTCCGGTTTCATCAAACTCCAGACATTCCGTTTTTGTATTCTGCTGTATCCAGCTTTCTACCGCCTCTGTAAGTTCTTCCTCCAGATGTGATTTTCTAACAAAACGAAACGGCCTGAAATGAATGGATTCAAACACCAGATTTTCCATACTGCTGACAAAAATAATATTTTCCCCGCCTGTTATTTTATATAATTCCTCCGCAAGCGTAAAACCTGAAACCTCGCCCATTTGGATATCAAGCAGAACAATATCGTAAGGAATCCGGTGCAGCACGTCTAAAAAATGCTGTCCGGTCTGAAATTCCTCAATCCCGGCTTCCAGTTCTTTTTGGGAAAATATATTTTTGACAATTTGGACTTCCTGCATACGTTCCTGCATATCATCATCGCAGACTGCAATCGTAAACATCACTCTTTCCTCCGTTTTGTGTTTTAAACCATTCCCCCGATTTATATATCTATTATATATGAATTACGGCAGTTGGGCAATACTCATTCCAACACGGGCATGAATCTTCATTTTTAGTTGATTTCATCACAAAACGGCACAAAAAGTCTCTCTACTCAAAATAATATAAATATACATCTTCTAAATCAATATTATCTTCTACCGGCACGGCTTCTTTAGGCAGCGTATCCCCGACAAGCCGCAGTGCCAGTCCATTCTTTCGCTGACGGATATTTCCGACTTTATACTCTGCCTGCAATGCACCGACATCATCCAGCGTGCAAGTAATCTCAGCGACCTTTCCCTGCATTTTCTCAATCAGTTCCACCGGAGTCCCCGTTGCTACAATCTGTCCCTTCTTTATTAAAAGGACGTGGTCTGCAATGCACTCAATATCACTGACTACGTGGGTTGCAAATAAAATGATTTTATCCTTTGACAGTTCAGCAATGTAGTTACGGATTCCGATACGCTCCTTTGGGTCAAGTCCCGCGGTCGGCTCATCCAGAATGAGGATTTTCGGATTGCCGAGCAGTGCCTGTGCCAGCAGCACACGCTGTTTCATGCCACCGGAAAAACCGCCGATTTTTTTATGGGCAACTCCGGTTAAATTGACAACCTCAAGCAGTTCATCAATCTGCTGATTGACCGTTTTACCCTCTGCATTTTTCCCTTTTAAACCTTTGACCTCTGCCATATATTTTAAAAATGCTTTGGGTGAAAAATCCTCATAAAATCCCTGCTGCTGTGGCATATAACCGACAATGGCACGAAACCTTTTCCCCAGCTTTAAAATATCTTCTCCGTCATATAAAATTTTGCCGCCGTCACTGCCACTGTCCCTGCTGACATTATCTGTTATCAGGTTAATCATCGTACTTTTTCCGGCGCCGTTTGCCCCAAGTATCCCGTAAATTCCCGGCTTAAAAGTGTAAGTTACTTTCCGTAATGCCTGTACCGTACCGTATGTTTTAGATAAGCCCTCTAACTGTAATTCCATATTTTTCACCCTTCCTTTATACAAGCTGTGTCACCTGATGCAGTATCCACACCAGCAAAATAACGCCTGCCAGTACTGCCGGCATCAAGGCTCTGTTTCCCTTTTTTCCAATCGCTCTAGATACCAGCATGGCAGCTGTCATTGTAAACAATGCCACAACCAATCTTACAAGCAGTAATATCATAAGCCACCCTGAAATACTCACATGACCTGCAAGCCCGCCCCACGCATTTTCCAGAAATGTAAGGCTTAACGCCGGTGCTGCCAGATACGGCATTCCGTAAATGTGGTGCAGATTCCAGATATCAATGCCGTAAACCGCCGCCGTCAGCCCTATGGTCAATACAACACAGGCGGTAAGCTTCCAGCGCATCACCGCCGCTCTGCCGTTTGGCGCACTGTGTACAATCTGATACATGCCGGTTCTGTACTCCATGGCAATACTTTCAGATACAATAATCATAATTGCCGTTACCAGTGCAAGAATTAAAATAAACTCACGCTGTCTGCTGTATTTTCCGAAAATTTCTTCATATCCTCTGTCGGAAACCAGCCATATTTCCTGTCCGGTTGTTTCCCGTATCTGCTCTGCGTAAGAGAGTTTGCTTTGGTACTCCTGAATCGTATTTACAACCTGTCTTTGATACTGCAAGGCACTGACTGCCGCCGTATACTCTTTTAATTCAATTTCACCGGCCTCATATGCCGCCGCCGCTTCTTCCAATGCTTCCTGCGCCTGCCGGTATGCTTCGAGCCGTTCCTGCACATAATCTTCAATATAACCGTACTCTTTTCCGCCATGCTCTAAATACATTTTGTCATACTCTTTCTGTGCATCGGTAAATGTCATCTGTCCGGTTGTACTGAAATATGCCGCTATGATTATCAGTGCTGCCACCGCCCACAGGGCTTTGCCTGTTATCACCAGCTTGTGCAGTTCTTTTAATACTACCGGATATTTTGCAAATACACGCTGGTACTGTCCGTGAACCGCCGTAAACATGCGGGATAACAATGATACTTTTGTATTCGGCCGCATGGCGGCATAGCGCATTACCGCAAAAATTCCGCAAAACAGACCACACACCGTTAAGAAAAACAACGCCACGGAAAAGACCGAAAATACATAATTTTGAAAACCCCAGTTGATATACGTGCTGTACAAATCACTGATTTTTAAAAAGCTGACAACATTAATATAATGAAAAACGTTATACACACTCTGCACTTCGATTTTCTGATAGACGAGAATCTCTATGCCGACAAATGCCGCTGTGCAAATCAGCGTATGGTTGCGGTTGCGGAATGCCATAAACAGCGCCCATAAAATGATACTGAATGCCGCTAAAATAAACCATGACAGGAAAAACAGCCGTAAAATATATGCGCCTTTACTGAGTGTATATGTAAATTTTCCAAAATCCACAAAGGTCTGTACCGGATTTGCCAAATCCTTTACTCCGCCGTATAACAGCATCGCTGTAAGAAATGTCGTGCCGTACAAAAGAAAGAGAATCGCAAAGGAACCGCCCGCTAACAACAGCAGTCTTTTGAGGGCAAGTACAGTTCTTCCGTTTGGGGTGTTATGTACAATCTGCCACATTCCGTTTTCACGTTCATCAAAAAGGGAATAAATCACCGCCACCATAAGCGCTGCCGAAATGTAATACATCAGGTTGTAGTGAACAAATGCATCTGCGCCCTTATCGTTGTCTAACTTCAGTTCGACATTCTGTACTCTTTCAAAGTCCTGTGCCGTCCTTAAAATGTTGCTGTAGGAAAATGTATTCTGCTTGGAGAAAATACGGAATCGTTTCATATTTTCTGCGTTTGCCATGACTGTATCAATGGAAGCCTCATATCCGTTCAGATATTCGAGCTTACTGCGCAGCTGCTTTAACTGTAATTCTAACTGGGTCTGCTGCTGTGCTGTCAGGCTCTGATGATACGCTATCATTTCACGACTGCCTTCATCGACTTCCGATAAAAGTTCTTCCGATGTCTGCTTCTGTGCCGCATTTTCTGCCGTCTGGCTGTTCTGCATTTCATTTTGAGCAGGTTCTTTCGTTTCTTCCGGACTGTTCTCCTGCTTTAAAATTTTTGCGTATTTACGGATATTACTGAATTCCGTTCCCAGCCGCTCCTGCGCCTGTTCCAGACTCATATTTTCATAACGCTCAACCAGCTTCTGATACTGTACCGCCGCAAAAAACATTTCCGTAAAGCTTCTGCCTGCCAGCTCGCTGTACAAAAACAGACACAAATTGCCTAGCACTGCCACCGCAATCAATATCCACATTTTTTTATGAAAAACCCTTTTTACTTCTCCCATACCATTCTCCTGTATATGACAATTTTTAATTTATCAGAATCCACTCAGATTTATCTGACAAATTTTCTTTTTTCATATATTCCAGATTATCTCCGTTTTCTTCAAACAAATAGTCTGTGTCGCCAAAATAAACGACACCGTTGCAAAGAATTTTGGCAATCTGATTTCCTTTGGTATCCAGCACATAACAATATCTTTGGATTCGTGTTTTTGTTTCTGTGGCTCTGCCTGCGCCGTTGTTAAAAAGATACAGATTTTTTCCGTCATAAGACATTTTGCACTGTATCAGTTCATCTTCCGCCGGATAAATAAGAGTATTACTGCCCTGTGTCATGTCATAGGCATAAAGCCCCGTTCCCTGCACAAAATAAAACAGCGTCTGATTTTCTGTATCCGCATGATAGTCACAGACATCGGCATCTATAACCTTTCTGGTATCTCCGGTGGCAAAATCATATTCAAACAAGCCTTTATAATCAGATGACACTGCCTTGGTTTCCTTATTCTTTGTATATTCCCGGATAACAAAATATAGTTTATCGCCAAAGCTTCTTCCGCGGTCAATAGAAGCTCCTGTTCCCGTATAGGAAAAAACGGTCTGTTCCGTTCCGTCTGTCAGCGAAATTTTTTTAATAACTTCTTCTGCTTCTTCCTCCTGTCCCGCATGTCCGGTATCATCATACGCATAGACATCATTTTCATGAAAGACAAGTGATATGCTTGACACGCCTGTATTGGCAAATAAATCGGCAATGGTTTCTCTTGCACTTCCGTCTGTATGGATGCGCACAAGTTTTCCCATTCCGCCTTCACATTGAATCAGATACAGATAACCGTTATAGCAGTATATCGTATCGGTCAGATACAATGCCGAACCGGTCTGCTTCATATCACAAAGATACGCATTACAGGTATTATCACTATGCGTACATTCCGGTTTTGCACAGACTGCAACCGCTTCCTGTGTTGTTTCATCAAAAAATGCTATTTTTGAAATTCCATCTGTTGTCTGAATAAAATAATAGCCGCCCATGCCCTTTGCAACTGCATGGTTGTCGGGATTCCAGTAGTTCTGCGATTCATTTTGTGTTGTGCCCCACTGCCCGATGGCCACATTTACTGTATTCTTATCAGGATTTTCACGTACCTGATTTTTCAGGACAAACCCTAAAATTACCGCCGCAGTAACAAGGACAACTGTACACGTTATCATCATTTTTTTCTTCATTGATAATCACCCGCTTTCACATTCTAAATTAATTTTAATTAACCGGTATCCATTCTTTTGCTGTCAGGATATCTGCTTTTTCAATATAATATTTTTGTCCGCCGCCCCATGAATCTGCGCCAAAAACATTCTGCTCATCGCCAAAACAGGTAAAATACATACCTTCTGTAGGAATCTTGTTCAATTCATTTCCGTCTGTATCCATAACATATAAATAAGTATCTGTACGCTTGAAAAAGTAAACAGAATATTGTTCATTACTCATATATAAATATTTTCCGTCAAAGGAAAGCTGGCAGATATTTGTTTCATTTTCGACCATTTTATAGATTCTTTCCGCCTTGCTGTCCGACAATTTACGTTTATATAAACCGTCATTAAATACATAATAATAAAGCGTTTGTGAAACTTCATCTACTGTGTAATCCGTTATGTCCCCGGACGATATATTTTGTGTTTTCTTTGTTGCATAATCATATGCAAAAATGCCTTTACGCGTGTAAGTACGCTCTGCATGCTGTTCTGTACTTTCACGTCCCTCATCTTCCACTAAAAAGAATAATTTTCCCCCATAGCTTTTGGCAGCATGAATCACCGCACCATAACCTGTGTACTCATAGGCATGTTCATCTTCTTTTCCGTCTAATGAACGTCTTCTAAGTACGGCTGTGGATTCCTCATATCCCGAAACACTTCCCTGTCTTTGATAAATGTACACATTTTCATCATGAAAGGTCAGACAATATGCCGGAGAAACAGCTCCGATTTCAAACAGCCTTTTTCTATATGAACCGTCCGGTGCAACCTGCTCAAGATAGGATAAGCCGTCAGTATCATCATTGTAAATCACATAAACCATACCGTTATAATAATAAATTTGCTGTGCATTATATTTTTTGCTTAAATACGCATTGCAATTTTCATCTGTATGACTGCATTCTGCCTTTGAACATAACGGAATTGTGTTTTTAGTTTCATTATCAAGATAGCATATTCTGTTTGTCCCCGCCTCAATTTGTTCTATACAGTAATATCCGTTTTCACATTTTGTAATATACCGCCCAAAGATATTCCAATACGGCTGGTCATCTTCAGTTGAAGGATTCAGTGTAACCGAAGTCTGCTTTTGGGTACATCCAGTGGCAAATATGCTTGTAAATAATAAAATTGTAACTGTGAGTATGATGTATCTTTTTTTCATGGTAGTCCCCCGCTTTCACTATGCCGCTACTCCATTTCTAATAAATATAACTCTAAATATGCCGGTGTATCAGAGGTTTCATATTTTTGACGTATGCCAAAATATTGTGTATGCTCTGTTCCGTCAACTTCCGTTATATCTGCCTGAATCACTGCACTTTCCAAATCTTTTTTATAATTGTTATAATATTTTTCTATTTCTCCGTTACTTTGTACGGCTATACAAAAAAATAAATAAACAGTCTGCTCTGATTCTCCTTCAATTTCAACAGACGGTTGATACATCGCTTCTAACTCATCTGTTGAAAATGAAAATTCATTTTTTGATAATCCGCCAGCAAAGTTATACAGTGTATACACAACCTTCTGAGTGGTATTTTTTTTAATAATTTCAGGTATTTGAATATTATTGCCGCAAATTAAATACTCTGTTGTAATTTCATTTTCATCAGTTACTTTTTTGTCATAAGAAGCTTTATAGCCTTTTAACATAAATTCTTTTACTTTTTCTTCGGATATGACTTTTTTATCCATTGCTAGATATTTTATCTGATATTGTAAATATTGTTCCTGTATGTAAGTTATCCCGTCTTTATGTGTTTTTTCTATTCTCAGCGGTTCCTGTCTTTTTGTTTCTGTCGATACTGTACTCTCCTGCTTATCTGCATTTTTCGTTTCCCGTATCCCACACCCTGTTATAGAAAATACCAATGACAGCACTATTCCAATGATATATATTTTTTTCATAATTCCACCTCCACTATAACGGCACAGTTCTTACTCCATTGCCTTCCATTCCCACTCACCCGGCAATGATTTATTAATATAACTGTATTCTGAATTTCCCCCGCTTATTTTTTGAATGACCGTCTGCGCAAATAAATAATTGCCGTCACCAAAATAAATCCGCTGTGTCTTTTCCCCTGAAATTTGCTGAATCATATTACCGTTTGTATCAATTACAAAACACTGTTTTTCAACTTCTTTTCCCATTCTTTTTGAAATTGATGCCCACGCACTGTTATCCATATAAATGTATTGTCCGTCAAATGAAATTTCCGGCATTTGATTCTTTTCATCTGCCTCTACAAGCAGCTTCCGTTCTTTAGTATTAATATTATAACTATACAATCCCTTCTCTTTTACAAAATAAAAAAGCTTGTTTGTATTTTCATCTATGCAATACCCCGTAACTTCCTGTTCCAGCACTCTGCCCGCTTCCATTGTATCCGTCCGGTATACATACAGTCCCTTATATGCCTGATTTAATACCACCTTATCATTTACGTTTTGTTTCTGTACATCCGATATAATAAAAAACAACTGATTTCCATAGCATTTTGCCTGCATAATGGCACAGCTTGCTCCCGTATACTGTGCAACGACCGCCTGTTCTTTTCCGTCTAAAGAGTATCTGGTAATCGTTTCTGCATATTCTTCTTCCATTCCCAAATGTTGATTCATATTGTATACATAAACATAATCATTATGAAATACAAGATTTGTTCCTGTATCTCCCTGCCCATACTGGTATACTTGTACTATCTTTTCCCGCTGTGCGCCATCGGGTGAAAAACGTACCAAAAATCCTTCACTGTTTAATAAATATAATGAATCTTTATAATAATAAACCGTCTGCATCAAATATCCGGTACCTTTTTGTGTTCCAACATACGCATTGCAGTCTGTCGTATTATGCTGACAATTCGGCAAGGCACATAACGGATAGCTTTCCTGTGTTTCTTCATCAAAAAACATCAAGTAACTGTCACCATTGTCCATATAATAGTAACCACCTTCACCTTTTGCAAAATTATGTGCCACCGTTCCCCAATAGCTCTGCGAATCATTTTCTGTTTCCTGCACGGTCTGAATTTCAAGCTGCTTTGCCTGATTTAAATCACTGCTTTGCGGCTGTTCACTTTGATTTTTTGCAGTACACGCACTGCACATAAGACATACTGTGAACACTAGACCTATTAATTTTTTTCTCATATACCCACCCCTCTTTATGGCTGTAAAACTCATATTCCATATTCATTTTACAGCCACAAAAAAACACCTTTGTATTTAAAAGTTCTTTCTATTCATATAACGTAATTGCACTGTGATTACCGTCATCGTGCCATGCATTGCAGTTTGCATATGCACTATCAAAACCGAAATCCATTTCTCCCCTTCATTTGACTATACTTAACCATTCCCGCCATTTGCAGAATGAACACGCTCATCATCGCCATATTGATACTGTATCTATATGACGGTAATTTCATCCATGCAAAAAGACATGACAGTATCACCCCTATGATACTGTATACGGCGCTTTTGCAACGATATGCCCTTTTTTCATGTTCGTTTAACGGATTATTACCATTCTGCACCGGTGATAACCAAATAATCATGCCACACATGATACATAGATGTACTATACAAAATATACTGCCGTTTCACAAAACATATGCATTCCAAATCCAATTATCAGAAATAATGCAATATGTCCTAATGATATAACTGTCTGCTTAATTCCGTAAGTTACTATTTCCCTTTCTTCCGGTAAAATAATCTCATATTCAACCAAAATGTCGCTAACTGTTTTTCCTCTAATCACGCTTACTTCCCTGATACTTTTTTAACTGCTTACCCCTTTCTGTTACTTTCCCCTGTTTCTATCCTTACATTAACATGGGATTTTTCAAAATCAAGCAATGTTGGTTTATTCTGCAAAATGTTGGTTTATTCGGTAAAATTTTTACATTAATAAAGAATTAATCTGACAACAAATTCCCCATTTTGCGTATCAAAATCTATTACCCCATGATATTGTTCTACAATTTTTTTAATATGTTCCAATCCGATTCCATGCCGACTTTTATTCTGTTTTGTTGTTTCAAATACATCTTCCCTTCTCTTTAAAACGCCGCGATATGGATTCTTCACCTTTATGACCATTTTATTTTCATGCTGGCGCATAACAAATTCAATCGATGCATTTTCAATATCTTTGGCTGCCCGAATGGCATTATCCAGTAAATTTCCGGTAATGGTACACAAATCGACATCATTCCACCGGGTGTTTTTTGCGATTGCAACTTCTGTATTTATACAAATTCCCTGTCTTTTAGCTTCTTCATATTTATAAGAAATCAGCGCATCCAATGATACATTTCCCGTTGAAATCCGATACCCCCCGTTATCGGACATATCTAAAAAACGTTGTACATAGTTTATGACTTCTTTATCCTGATTTTGTTCCGCCAAAAGGTATATAACCCCAAAATGATTTTTCAAATCATGTCTTAATGCCCGTGTATTTTCAAAAAGCTCCTCATAATGGTAAAGCTGCTGTTCGTAATTCCTGTTCTGCTCTTCTATTTTATTTTCCTTTATCTTTTCAGCCATGAACTGCGACAATACATCATATAGATAAAAAACAATAAGATTCATCAACAGTAACAATACAAAACTCACACCCGTAATCAGATTATATTTTTCCGGCAGCATACAAAGCACCGCCGCAATATAAATTGAAAATACAGGCAGTAACAGCAGCAATACCCAATACATTCCCGGTATTTCTTCTCCCTGACCGGTCCGTTTTATTTTCTCGGTTCCGAGTACAATCGGAAAACAGGAAATATTTGCAATAAAATACTGAATCATCGTGTAATCTTCCATATTCTGACTGGTAAGCTCCGGCATGACATTTACCGATACAAGCACTGCTATTGCCTCTGTACAGATTGATAAACCCAACTGTACCATGACATAAAACATTCTTTTACGGAATGTTGCCTGATATATGTATGTAACCGCCATTAAACTGACAATATTTACCGCTAATGTAACAACCGGTATACAAATTTGAATATATACGACTGAATTTATTACATAATATATCAGATATATAAAAAATACATATTTCTTATTAATTTTATATTGGGTAAAAAATATATTATAAAACCGATATATTAAATACACTCTGAATATATTGGTAATCAAATATCCTGCTGTTCCCATATCCTATCCCTAATCCATAAATTTTAAATACGTTCTCTGCGCCTCTTTCTGATAACTCCGGCTTGTATAATATATCTTTCCGTTACTCATCTGTATCCTGTCTTTATGAAACTGCCGGATATATTCCATATTGAGGATAACTGCCTGATTTATCTTTAAAAATCCGTGATGTCTGACCTGTTCTTCTATCTGCTCCATTGTTGCTCTGAACCGTTCTTCGCCCTCTGTTGTTGTCATGAGAATATATCTTTTATCAGTTTCAAAGGAAATAATTCTTCCAACGCTGACTGCATATATCTCATAATATTTTCTGTAATAAAATTTATGTTTACGGACAGTCCATTTTCCATATGCCATTGCAATACATTCCCGCACCTTTGCTTCATTTAACGGCTTTGCTAAAAAATTTAGCGGCTGAAAATCAAACAATTCGCGCTCATATCCTTCTTTTCCGGTCATATATACAATCTGCATCGTATCATTATGATCTTCTTTCCGGATTTTCCTGCTGATATCTATTCCTGTCATATCCCCCAGTTCAATATCCAAAAATAGTAAATCCACATTATTTTTTGCCATATATTCCATCAACTGTCCACCGCAATAAAATCCCTTTACTGTCTGTATCTGTTTCATGGACTGCTGTTCCGCAATTTGAACAAGCTGTGCTGTAATTTCTTTCATATCATCGCAAACTGCAATATTAAACACGCTAATCTCCATTCCTGAGCGACTTTTTGCGAAGAAGCGATTTCTCATCTGCTATCATAGGTGTTTGCTTTCGTTCGGAAGCAAACATCTGTGTGAAAAATCAGCACATCAGTGTGATTTTTCGCACTATCCCCTCCGCAAATCACGAACTTTTTCTTTATTTTATCATTTTGTTACCGGATATACAATAGTCATGTCCTACTTTGCAGATATATGACGTACTTCGCAATTTTTAATTCTTTTAATTTTTATATTTAACTTATCATATATATTAAAGATATAAAATCAGACTGCCACTTTCCGGTTCATTAAAGGCATTGAATGTATCCCTCACGCTCCAGCGGCAGTCTTTTCATATTACGCAATTCTTTATTTTATTCTTTATGGCTTTGCTCTATTGCTTCTATTTCTTCTGATTCCACAAACGTTCTGCTGTCGGCTTCCAGTTTTCCGCATAAGATTCGCATTTATCACACAAATGGTCTACGGATTCCATATCCTGATAATCGGTGTTGACAGCGCCTGTTTCTTTAACCATCTGACGGAGTTTTTCCGGATTTTCAAGCATCGGACATGGACGCAGATGATTGTCATTAAACGGCTGGTTGTCATGATATGCCTGGAAAATCGGACTCTTTAATGCTTCAAGCAGTGTGCAGTCATGAATATTTACATTTGAATAATGAATAAATACACATGGCTCTACATCGCCCTTTGCATTGATATGTAAGTACCGTCTGCCGCCTGCAATACAGCCGCCAACAAACTGACCGTCATTCTGGAAGTCCATCCCGAAAATTGCCTTTGTTTCACGGAAATGACGGATTCTCTTATACATTTCCTCACGCTGCTGTGGTGTCGGCAGTAATTCCGGCACTGCGGAATTGCCAACCGGCATATAATGGAAATACCATACAAATAACGCGCCGCTTTCAATCATCATATCATAAAAAGCTTCGCTGCTGATATCTTCAAAATTCCTGCTTGTGTAGCAGGTTGAAATACCAAACGGCAGTTTGTGGGACTTTAACAGTTTCATTGCGTGCTGAACCTTCTGGAATACACCGTCACCACGGCGTCCGTCATTGGCATCTTCAAAGCCTTCCAGACTGATTGCCGGTACAAAATTCTTTACACGAAGCATTTCCTGACAAAATTCTTCATCAATTAATGTACCGTTTGTAAATGAAAGGAACTCACAATCCGGGTTCATTTCACAAATCTTGATTAAATCCTGTTTACGAACCAGCGGCTCACCACCGGTGTAAATGTACATATAAGTACCGAGTTTTTTGCCCTGCTTTACAATGGAATCAATCGTTTCAAGGCTTAAATTCAACTGATGTCCGTACTCTGCAGCCCAGCATCCTGTACAATGCAGATTGCAGGCTGATGTCGGATCAAGCAGAATTGCCCACGGAATATTACAGTTATTTTCCTGTGAAAGCTGGTCCTGTAACGCACTTCCGTTCAAACTTGCATTAAAAATAAAGTTCTGGAAGAACGCTTTTCTTACACCCGGGTCTAATTCATAAAGTCGTAAAATCAACTCATACCAGTTGCCTTTTTCCTGTATTACCTTACGAATCATATTACGCTGTCCTTCGTACCAGCCCTGCGGTGCGAACCGGTCAACCATTTCCATCAACTTTGGAATATTTTCTTCCGGGTCTTTTTCCAGATATTTTAATGCCTGTTTAATACCAAAATCCTGCATTCCCTTTTGTAATTTGTTCGCCATAGTAATCTCTCCATTTCTTCAGTCTCGATATGCGTTAAATTTTACTGTGAAATGAAACAATTTACATTAGACACAACGACATTTTTGTAACAATTTAGGACAAATTTAAAAATTGTTACATTTTGGGACATTTTTGGAAATGTGTGGCTTTTCTATAAACGTTCCCGGCACAAGTATATTTCAAAATTAAATGGATTGGGTAAAAATGAACTTAAAAAACGGATAACAGCTACCCGTTATCCGTTTCTACATATTTTATTAATGCGCCGATGCTTGACTGCAACATTTTAATAAATAATTCCGGCTCTGTACATTCTTTTTCCGACAGCCAGCGCTCCAGCGCCGCAATAAATGCATCCGAATAAAAATTGATGCAGAATTCTTCATATTGCGGGTCTGCCAGAATATTTTTTACAACCATTTTTAACAATGGCTTTAACGTTTCCCTGAAATGTTCTACAAAAGAATTCTGCCCTTCAATCTGCAGTGCCTTTCTGTAAAATGACTGGTTTTCGTAAAAATACTGACAGCTGTCCTCCAAAAAACGCCACGACCAGTTTGGCAGATTGTAGTCCCGGACATGGACAGCCTGAAAAAATTCCACATCAAAAATCCAGTTCACCAAATCATATTTATCTTTAAAATGATAGTAAAAGCTTTTCCGGTTCATGCCGCATTTTTCACAAATGTCGGAAACACTGATTTTAGAAAACGGTATCTGCTCCATTAATTCTTTCATTGCCATTGCAAGCGCTTTCTTGGTAATATTAGAATCTGGCATTTCAGATACAACCCCCTTCCTCTTTTTCGCACTGTATTATATTATATACAATTCAGACACACTTTTCAATTGTGAATTTGGTACGATAAAAGGTTCTATACTGATAATACTGATATTTACCAAAGTTCTACAATGGCACGCACACCTTTATTGGTATCTGTAAGACCGACAACGTGTCTGTCTTCATGCTGGATATACACGCCGGTAATTTCTTCTCCATACAAAATTTCCTTCTTATATGAAATGCGGATATGATTCTTTTCGCCTTCTTCATAAATCTGCTGCGGTAGAAGCTCTCCTGCGGCATCTAAATAAGCTAAGTTGTGCATATGCATATTGGAATCAATATCCCGGCGCAGTACTGTATAGCGTTGTTTTACTGCATTTTCCGTATCAAAAAAATCTTTTGGATATGACATATTTTCGAGCTCTTCTTCAAACGCCTGACTCTCCGGTTCTCCCTGATATTTCTCTATCAATTCCTGTGTAAGCCGCAAAGGTCTGCGCTTTACAATGTCAATCAAAACCCAGCGTGATGTTGCCCGCGCAAGCTTTTCTCCCTGCGCATCAAACAGTTCAAAATCCCTGTACGCACAGGCGATATTATGATTTCTTGACCATGTATACGCAGTAATATTGTCCCGGTAATGTGGACGTCTGACAATCTCTATTTTCCAGTCAAGCACTACCCACGCCTGTCCGGTCCGCTCCACTGAATCCAGTCCGTATCCAACCGAATCCGAATGTAATCCTCCAATATCCTCCATCATTGTCATCAATGCCCTGTTCGTTGCATTGCCTTTGATATCAACGTCTTCAAGACCTATCTGGTAGTTGTGTTTATACTTCATGCAAATCCCCACTTCCCAGCCATACCGCAGTCCGGCTGATTATTTTCATGAGGAAAGTATAGCATATATCGGAAAATTTTGCGACTATGATGTTATGCTTTTCTACTATTATTCCCCCTTCCCCGTCTTATGGAATTTCCCCGTAATCGTTACTACTTCCACACGGATTACCATTGTATTTTCAATGGCTTTTTCAAGCATTTCAAAAGCAACCCTGCCGTCTTTTTCTATGAGTTCTTTTTTCGTTCCCGCATTTGCCCCATGAAAATACAAATATATTTTTTTGCCTTCTCTTTCATATCCAAAATTCATCGGTACAAGATACGGATATCCGTCATGATTCATTGCAAGGCGGCACACCTTACATTGGTCTAATATAATTTCTCCTTCATAATCTGCCAGCCGTTTTTCATCATACAATCTCATAATAGACTGGCTGGTAACACTTTTTCCGCAGCCGGATTCCCCAACAAGTCCAAAATCAGCTACACAATAATTCAGATGTTGTGAAAAACCATGCCTTGTTAAATTCGAATACAGCATAGAACGTTCTTCCGGCTTAAAAAGATAGTCTTTTACAAGACTGGTCAGACTTTTTTCCTTCTCCGCATTTTCTATCAGAATTTCACAAAACCATCTTGTCATATTGACCAGCTGTACTTCCCACGGAACTGTAAATAACGGCATATTGTTTTCGTTGCAGAAGTCAATCAGCACGCGCGGAACTTCTTTTATGTACGGTCCTATATTAATAATCAGACAGCTGCAATGCTTTTCATATAGTTTTTTTGCATATTTCATAATATTATCCGGTGTATTAATATTACCGATTCCAGTTGTCATAACCAGTTCATTTCCGTTTAAGAAATCGGCAACTTCAATATCTTCAATAATATGAACCCATTCCACATAGCTTCCCTATCCAGTATTATTTTGTTATAGAGAACAAAGCGTTACAAATTGATCTGCATACCAGCCGCATCCTCACGGAGTGTTTTTACTTCATAAGAATATTGCATTACAATTTCCTGTAAATGTAAAGATGTAGAAAGGGGCTGTCTGCACCGATGTACGAATCAGACATTTTCGTACAACAGCTGCTGACAGCCCCTTTGCTGATATATTTTCATATATCATAAGACTTGCTTTATTCAATTGTCAATACTTTATTTTTCCCACAGCTTCCTGTAAATCATTTCCATATTTTCAATAGTCACTGCTTTTCTTGTATTGCCTGGACTTCCGCTGTCATAGGCATCCTGCGCCATCTTTCCAATAACTTTGAAAAATTCTTCCCTGTCAACACCGTATTCTGCTAGAGTCAGCACTTCACAGATTTTGCAGATTTTTCCCAAAGCTTCAATAAATTTTTTTGCCGCAGTTTCATCGGAATCGGAGGATTCTGCCCTTCCGACTACCCTTCCAAGTGCTGCAAAACGCTCATAAGTTCCATCTGCCGCAAATTCCAGACAATCCTTTAACAGCATGGCATTCGACAGACCGTGCGGTACATGAAACAATGCGCCGATTGGACGGCTCATACCATGTACAATCGTAACGGATGAATTGTTAATGCAGATACCGGCTTCATATGCCGCTGCTGACATAGCTTCCCTCGCTTCTTTATCACTGCCGTCTGCATAAACTCTCGGCAGATAGGTAAAAATCTTTTTTACGGCAGAAACCGCATACAAATCGGTCTGTGCGGTTGCCTTTTTAGAGGTATATGCTTCAACTGCATGTGTGAGTGCATCCAGTCCCGTTGCCGCCGTGACACTCTTTGGCGTACTCATTGTAAACTGCGGGTCCACCACTGCAATATCCGGGAGCAGCACACTTCCCTTCAATAACATTTTAATCTGATTCTTTGTATCGGAAATAATTGTAAACTGCGTGACCTCCGAACCTGTTCCTGCCGTTGACGGAATGGCTGCCAACGGTGGAATCGGATTCTGAATGACTTTACCGTTATAATCCGATATTTTCCCCGGATTTGTCACCATTGCGCCAATCGCTTTAGCCGAATCAAGCGGACTGCCACCGCCAAATCCGATAATAAAGTCACAGGCATTTTCCTGATACAGTAAAAGTCCTTCTTCAATCATTACATCGGTCGGCTCTCCGGATATTTTGGAATCAATCACGTAACCTACCCCGTTCTGCTCTAAAATGTCCGTAAGCACCTTCATAAATCCCTGTTTAATCATGGACTGCCCCGTAACAATCAATGCTTTTGTACCAAGCGCACAGATGTCACTGCCTGCCGCCGCCAAAGCACCGTCCCCGATATATGTCGTTCCCGGTATTGTAAATTTTGCCGCCATATCTTTTCCTCCCGTCTTTTCTTCATTTCTTTGAGCAAATTATAGGACAGGATATTTTTTTACACAATGTTACTTTCGACAACTTTTCTTGTACAACTGCACAGATTTTTAATACCGTGCCTTCAGCTTTTCAAATGCCTTAAATGAGCGCTGAATCATTGCTTCATCCACACAATACGAAATTCTTACAAATCCCGGACAACCAAAATCCGTTGCCGATACAAGCAATAAATCTTCTTCCTTTGCCTTTTCACAAAATGCATCGGCATCATCTTCCAGCGCTTTTACAAACATATAAAATGCACCATCCGGCTTAAAGCACTCATATCCTAATTCTGTCAGTCCCTGATACAATAAATCACGGTTCTTCTTATACAGATTCACATCACCTGTATTGCCGATACACTTCACAAGCATTTTCTGGAACAGACTTGGTGCACACACATAACCCAAAGCCCTTCCCGCACCGCAGATTGCCGCATACACTTCACAGCTTTCGTACGCTTCGTCCGGCACAAGCACAAATCCAATTCGCTCACCCGGAAGGGACAGGGATTTGCTGTAAGAATAGCAGACCAGTGTATCATTATAATACTTTGTCACATATGGCACTTCTACACCGTCATATACAATTTCACGATACGGTTCATCCGTAATAATAAAAATGTGTGTTCCGAATTCCTTGGATTTTTTTGTCAGAAGTTCTGCCAGCTTTTCTATCGTCTGTTCTGAGTAGACAGCACCGGACGGATTATTCGGAGAATTAATAATTACACCTTTTGTATGTATATTTAAACGTGCTTCTAACGCATCAAAATCAATCTGGAAATTCTTTGTATCCGGCGGTACAATTGTAAGCTTTGCTCCTGCCGCCTGCACAAATACCTGATATTCTGGGAAGAACGGTGCAATCGTGATAAATTCGTCTTCACTATCCGTTGTAAGTGCCTTGAAACACAGTGATAGTGATGCAGCCGCTCCCATTGTCATATAAAAATTATCAGCTTTAAATGCTGTCTGATACGTTTTATTCAGATAGTCTGCAATTGCCTGTCTGGTTTCTAAATCGCCCTGTGCAGACGTATAGCCGTGCAGATGTACACTGTCTAATTCCTTTGTCAGCTCCCGGATTGTTTCATTGACACATTCCGGTGCCGGAACAGTCGGATTACCAAGGCTGAAATCATAAACATTTTCCGTGCCGATTTCCGCCGCTCTCTTTTTTCCGTATTCAAATAATTCTCTGATAGCAGAACGCTTACTGCCAAGTTCATACATTTTCTCTGATACTATCATAACTAATCCTCATTTCTGCGAACATTTTAATGCCGGAGAAATCGCGAACTGATGCAATTCAGTTCTGCTATAAAAAGATATTTGTGCTGCCGCGGCACAAATATCTGTGTGAACAATCTTTGATTTAAGGATTGTTCACACAAACCTCCCCATACATGTAATAAATATACATGAGATTATAACACTTTCCGGTATGAAATGTATACAACTTTTTCACTAATACAACATCTACTACGATTCTGCTTTTTTCTGATTTTCTGTATTTTCATTGTGTTCCGCTACTTCATGTCCTGTGATTTTTCCCTCGGCAATATGATAAATCTCATCAGACAGGAGATTCAGCTCCTCTGCATCATGACAGGCAAGAATAATGATTGAACCGTTATCACGCAGCTTCCACAAAATCTCCCGCACCTTTAAAGCCCCGGATTCATCGAGGGCGTTAATCGGCTCATCTAAAATCACAATATCCGGCTTTTCCATAATTGCCGCTGCAATACCAAGCCTTTGCTTCATACCGAGAGAATATTTACGGTATGTACGCTTATCATCCGGGTCGAGTCCGACCTCCGCCAGTGTTTCACGAATTTCATCTTCACCAATCCGATTTTGAATTGAAGCAAGCATTTCCAGATTCTTATAACCTGTATAATTTCCCAAAAAGGACGGATTTTCAATTAAAATCCCAATACTTCTCGGAAATGAAATATCCTTGCCGAGAATTTCACCATCAATATTAATCGTTCCGCTGTTTGGAATAATCAGCCCCGATATGGCACGCATCAGCATGGTTTTACCGGAACCGTTCTTACCCTTTAATCCGTAAATTTTTCCGCTTTCAAATGTAACCGTAATATCCTGTAAAATCGGCACCTTTTTAATTGTCTTGCATAAATTTTGTATTTCAATTTTCATTCTGCTCCTCCATTTCCGGCATCCCATCTGCCGCATCATCTCTTTTTTAAAATATCCATTCTATCAAAATAAATCTTACCGATAATAATCGAAATAACCGCCACTGCCACAGAAATTCCTATCGAAAGTCCTGTATTGACACCCCCGTCCACACAACAGGCATTTCTTAACATCATAAATGAATTTCCCTGCAAAAACGGTACTGTATAATATGCCGCTGCCGTGAGCAGTGCAACATTTACAATATATGCAATAACCGGACTGATAACCAGCGCCAGCATCATCTGGAATAATGCCATTCCTACAGACGTAACCAGCGGAAGCCAGCAGACGGTATGCCGCAGTACCTGTAAATCTACCGGTACATCATTGACCGCCGCCGGGATTCCACAGACCGTCTGTACAATCTCCGGTGTAAGCGCCGTTGTCAGTGAACCGCCGGTAATCATACAGATAAGAACCGCCGAAAGATAAACTGCTACATAAAATCCAATAACTGTGATGACACACCACACACATTTACTCAGCCACCAGAATACTCTTTTCTGTGTCCGCACGAGAATATTTTTTCCAACCCCCAGTAAGTCTTTTAAAATGTAATCCCCTATCATATAAGAAAGATAGAGCTGTAACATCATATATTCTGTCGGAATCATAAACTCTGCACCGTTTATCGGATTGTATATTTCTTTTCCCCTGAAAAAATACAACAGCATATCGCCCAGCGTAAAATTCATTGATGATATCTTTCCCCTGTCCAGCGCATGAAAACATGTTGTTACATAAAACATCGCCAGGACGCACCCTAAAAGAATAGCAATGACATATCGCTGATATTTATATAAAATACCCTGTTTGATATCCATTTGTACTTCCTGTATAAACAGCTTCATTCCAATCTCCTTTCCGCAGGCATCACACTAATCTCCATTTCTAATTATAAATATCTTTTTTTAACAAATCCTTTTTGCAGAACAAAATATAAGTGATCATCAACAGTCCCACAAGCACCAGTACCGGGTAGATAAAATTTGAAAACACCCGGATATGCTTTTCGCTGATTACAACGGCATTCATGGTAACTCTGCCGTTAAAAACCAAGCCCCGGTACATTTCTTCTGCGGCATACAAAAGCATGACAATATATCCGCCGACCGGTGATTCAAAGACCCACCAGAAAAATAACATCAATACACACACAATCATTAATGCCGTAAACACCGCCGTAAAGCAGCCTGCCGCCACCAGTATCACAGACGGATGATATACCGTATCCACGCCGCCGTAAATATACACGTAGCTTGTCTGCGCACTCCAGTTCCATATAACATCCGTAAAACAAAACGGTATCAGACAGATCAGCACTGTTAAATATACGGAAACCGCCAAAATAATCTTTGTAAGCTTTACACACATTTTCAGCCATACCTGCTTTAACTGTGTCTGCCGGATAATAATTCCGTACCGGTAACAGCCTTTAAAAAAGTAAACCATTGTAAATGGAATAAATATTACCGCCATTTGATACAGACACGTCTGCAGGCCCGCACCGATAATGTCATACACACATTTGACATTTTCCGTCCTGTATTGTACGTGATAATAAAATATATATTCAAAAAACGCTACCACAACCGGACTTATCAGTACAATCGCAAGAACACACCCCTTATTTGCTTTTAAAAACTCTTTCATCTACAACCCTTCATCTTTCTTCTGCTTCCAGAAATACAATCCGCCAAAAAGCACTGTCAGACACACACATTCCAATACAACCGGTCCGAATCTTAACGCATTGATTCTTGTCATATCCATAATAATGATTGGACTATACTTCGCCTTTTTAATAAATGAAAGCATCATATATGAAAAATAGTTCAGTAAGAACGGAAACAATGTTATTAAAAAGCGGTTATTGACCCATGTTGACAATAACAATGCCAGGGAAACAAAAATAAACTGATAGAAAAAAATTAATATCAGGTACAATACCATAAATATGTACGGGTGTGTGTAAAAAATATCTCCCCACAGCGCAATTCCGTTCACTGCATAACACCCCAGCGCTGCCACCGGTTTTAAAGACGGAAGCACCATCATATTGGCAATCAGATTCACAACAAGTGGGATTGTGGCCGCAAGTCCGCCCGCGGTACAGCTTACAATATACTTTGCGGCATAATAATATTTCTTGTTGGTTCTTGTATACAGATTTTTAACATATCCCGAATTATGGTCTGCGCAAAATGTCGTTGCATAGGCAAATACCGCCAGTATCGGAAGTATCAGATAATAAATCTGGCGGTACACCAGCGGCGGTCCTGCCATTCCGAAATAACTGCTGAATACCCCAGACGGTTCCGATATGCCTTTGGGCGAGTACGCATCTAAAATGTGCATGGACTCCTGCAAACCGACCATTACAAACTGTGTCATCGTCAATATCAATCCGATTCCCAGGCTGATATAAAATGTCACCGAACGGAACAATCTTTGAAATTCTATTTTTAATACTGCCTTCATGTTCCTTCCTCCCCTATCTTAAATTCAATCATTCTCTGAACCGGATAAACCGCCTGCACAATCTGGAATGTATTATTCTTTACAAACCGCGGATATTCACTGTCACTGACCATTCCCAGTCCGATTGTATAGGCCGCCATACATTCACATTCTTCTCCTGCGGCAAGCGTATTCTCCTGCGCATAATGCGTACCTAAACCATTGGTCCACCCGTCCGGATATGAATTAACCGCCAGCTTTAACATATACTGCCAGATATTAATTTCCGAATCCCCTGTATTTTTAATTCTGAACTTAATAACAAGCTGCCGTACACGGCCTTTTTTCTTTTTTACCTGAAAATCCTGTCCGCCGAATTCATCCCGCATACAGGCTTCCAGTTCCTCACCCTCTAAAATTCTTGCCGTATCCGTACAAACCGACACACTGTTATCCAGTGGCATCCATTCACCCGGCGCATACACTTCTTTTGTCCGCTGCGGAAACCTTTTATTGACATTTATTACCGCGGCTATTACCACAAACACCAGCACCAATACTATGCCAATTCCAATCCACTTCTTTTTTTTCATACGCACCTCCTACATTTCTTCCCCTATTTTATTTCAAATTCAATGACTCTTACGATAATGCCTCATCTTTTTTTACCTGCCAGAAATACAGCAGACTGGTAACTGCCACTAATAATACCCCCTCGGCAAATACCTCCCGAAATTCCAATGACCGGATATTCGTCATATCAAATATCACAATCGGACTCAGACGATACTTTCGTATATTGACTACCAGCATGTGAAAAAAATAATTTAATAAAAACGGAAGTATCACAACCAAAAATCTGTTTGTCACCCGTCTTGACAAAATCAATGCTACATTCACAAATATAAACTGATAGAAAAAAATCAGCAGTATGTATAACAAAATAAATAAATACGGATTCGTATACAAAACATCTGACCATAATCCGATTCCATAAGGATAGATTGCCATTGAAGCCATTGGTTCTATCGCCGGGAGCATCATAAGATTCCATAAAAAGTTCGCAGCAATCGGCGCGGTTACGGCAATTCCGCCTGCAATACCGCTTACAATATACTTTGCTGTGTAATAATCCTGTCTTTTACTTCTGATATACAGATTTTTAACATACCCTGAAGCTTTATCCCCACAGAGTGTTACCGCATGTGCCATAACCGCCAGAATCGGGGCAATCGTATAATAAATCTGCCGATAGACCAACGGTGGACCTGCCAGTCCGAAAAAACTTTCAAATGCACTGTACGGCGTACTTACCTCCGAAGGAATATATCCGTCAACAATATTTACCGCCATTGGAAGCCCCACTTCTATCCATTGCAGTGTCGTAATAAGTAATCCAATTCCAAGACTTAAATAAAACATTTTGGAATGAAATACTCTTTTAAATTCCATTTTAATTAGTTTCTTCACGTTCATTCCCCTATCTTAAATTCAATCATTTTGATGACCGGATATGCCGATTTCACAAGACGAATTGTATTGTTTTTTATAAATGTATCATACTCCTTATCGTCTACATCCCCTCTTGATAACGCTATGGAAATCACACCTTCAGCTTCCTCCTGCGGTTCAATCTGTTCTACCGGAAAATAGTATTCATCTATTCCGTTGGCACAGCCGGCAGGATACGCTTCAAAATGCACTTGATGAACCAGCCTGCTGACCCTTAATGTATCATCTCCTACATTTCTTATTTTAAGCTTTATAAAGATTTCTCTCTCTTTATAACTCATTCCGATTATTTTTTCCCCGCCGAACTCTTCTTCATAATATTTCTCCATTTCCTCCCCTTTTAATATCTTTGCTTCAACAGCACATATTTCCGCTTTCCCTGTCGGCATCCACTCTCCCAGTCCGTATGCCTGGGTTGGTGCTTTGGGAAAACGGGAATTCAAATCGATATATCTGAAAATTCCAAGCAGGAAGACACCTACTAAAGCGATGAGGAAAATGTATTTTTTCTTCATGTTAATCCTCCTGTCTACTCATCTACCACTTTTCCGTTCTTTATATTCAGACAAATCAGTGGTTCTTCCTCTTGAACATTCCCTACTGCATATGTTTTAATATACACATTTTCTAATGTTGGAGTATCTGTAAATAAAACACCTTCGCTAGAAGAATATCCTTTTGATTGATACTTTGTCAGTCCCAGATATGCTACTGTTACGATTCTTTCTTCTCCCGGCTGTAAAGCGGCAAAATTTCCATGATCTGTTCCAACATAATCTGCATTGTAAACTTTTGAATATCCCTCTGATACTTTTGTAATTGTTCCATATTCATCATCATCATAAACATTGTACAATTCCAACTGACCCGCGTTAATATCCTGTTCTTCATTTGTTGTATTTTTTAAACGGATTCTGACAAACGGCCATATATACTCCCAGTCTTCGTTTTTCTTTACTGTATCAATATCTTCTCCCCCATTTTGACCTGAAAAATATGCCAGTTCTTCCTCGGTAAGCCCTGCTTCCTCTTTACTGTCGGCTAACAGCACATCTACCACTGATACTTCTATTCCACGGTATGTCGCCGTTTCATTCCTTGACAATAACCGATTTCCCTTTGATAACGGTGCTGCCTGTTCTCTTAACGATAAATGTGTTTTTTCTTCCGGTTCTTTAATTACAACATCTTTTTTTGCATATTCCGTTTCTGTTTCTTCTTCTGCCTGTATAGATTTTTCATTGACATCTGCAATACTCTGGCTGCTGCACCCGCTAATGCAGGTGCAGACTGCCAAACCAAGCAGAAGTATTCCTATACTTCGCTTTTTCATATAATCCGCTCTCCTCTTTTTACTACTCATTTACCACTTTTCCATTCTTGATATTCAGACAAATCAATGGCTCTTCCTCTTGAATATTTCCTATTGCATATGTTTTCATGTATACATTTTCCAATGTTGGGATATCTGTAAACAAAACACCTTCACTAGAAGAATATCCTTTTGATTGATACTTTCTCATTCCCAGATATGCTACTGTTACGATTCTTTCTTCTCCCGGCTGTAACGATACAAAATTTTCAAATGATGTTCCCTTATAATCTGCATTATACACTTTTGAATATCCCTCCGATACTTTTGTAACCTTTTTATATTCGCCATCATCATAAACATTGTACAATTCCAGCTGCCCTGCACATATATCCTGTTCTTCATTCATCGTATTTTTTAAACGGATTCTGACAAACGGCCATGTATACTCCCAATTTTCGTGTTTTCGTGTTGTATCAATATCTTCACCGCCATTTTCTCCCGAAAAATATGCCAGTTCTTCCTCGGTAAGCCCTGCTTCCTCTTTACTGTCGGCTAACAGCACATCTACCACTGATACTTCTATTCCACGGTATGTCGCCGTTTCATTCCTTGACAATAACCGATTTCCCTTTGATAACGGTGCTGCCTGTTCTCTAAGTAAGGGTTTTGTTGAATCTTCCGGTTTTTTAATTACAACATCTTTTTTTTCGTCTTTTGTTTCTGTTTCTTCTTCTGCCTGTATAGATTTTTCATTAACATCTGCAATACTCTGGCTGCCGCACCCGCTAATGCAGGTGCAGACTGCCAGACCCAGCAGAAGTATTCCTATACTTCGCTTTTTCATATAACATTCTTCTCCTATCGTTCTTCGTCCCAGGTAATACCTGACCCATTATCTGGACTCCACCAGCACTCAAAATCATCATAAATAGAACCCTGCGGTGATGCAATCAGATATGCTGCTTTATAATCACAATCCTCATACGTTTCATATACTACATTCCACATATACCATGTCGTGTCTTCTGAAAAATAATAAGACCGGCGTCCGCAGTAACTGCCTGACGTATTATTATGTTCCGATGTTCCATACACCTGAATATAAAATCCCGAATCACTGTTACTTGAATTATAGCAGTTGCACCAGCATGAACTGATATCGTCCTTTCTTCTAAAATCAGAACGTGAAGTATTTTCCCCTGAAAATGAAAAACACTCATAGGTATTATCGTTATTGTTGGCAAATGCTGTTACCCCTGTTCCCCCGATTGTGACTGCCAGCATCGCTGCTGTAATCGCTGCCAATATCTTATTGGACTTTTTAACTTTTGCATTTCTCATGCTTTCCTCCTCCTGCGGTTTTATCCGCTACTTTATTATAGACATTACACATCTGTTTTCTGCCTATAATCCGATAATACCATGCCGTATTTTTTTGTAAATACTTTTGCCCTGTCCATGTAACGGATGACCGTTTTCATGTAACGGATGACAAAAAATGCCGCGCGAACATCATTCGCGTGGCATTCCAATCATAAAAACAACCTCTGTCTTATATTTTGTTTCACTCTTTTTTATACGTAATTCTGCATGATATTTTTGCAAAACCTGTTCTACATTCCGTATTCCCCTGCCGTGATTGATTGAATTTTTTAGTGGCTGATGCGGGCTTTTGCTGTTCTCAATTTCAAGATACCATTTCAGTGCATTTTCATACCCTTTAATATGGATATACGGCTTTTCTGTTTTGACATATTCACAGGCTTCTACGGCATTATCAATGAGATTTCCCAGTAACACCCCCATATCCCCGTAATCAATATTTAATTTTTCAGGATATAACATTCTCACAGATACATCTATCTGATCCGATGCAATATTTTGCAGTTTATAGCTTAAAATCGAATTGATATAATTATTATTACAATACCGCTCCTCTTTTACGCTGCTAATCATGCCCAGTGCAGCTTTTAACTCTGCCTCGATACACTGCGTATCTGTTTCTTCTTCCTGCATTGCCGCCAATATGCCGGACAGGCGGTTTTTCATATCATGCCGGATATTTCGGATTGTATCCTGTCCCTGCTGTATTTTTTCATAAAAATATTCCGTATTCTCCAATTCCTGCTGTATCTGCTGTTTTTCCGCATATAATTCCTGTAATCTGCTATACTGGCACTGAAATCCAAAGAACAGCAGACTTATGATAATAATTATAATCCAGATAAAACCAGCTGTCACTGCACTCATATCCATTCTGCGCTGTTGCTGCCTGAAAATATATGCTGCACAGTAAACCATCACTTCTGCTCCAAAAATAGTTGTGCTGGCATACTGTATTTTTTTCTTTTTCATCAAAGCGTATACGGCGCAAACTAAAATAATTTCTAAAATACACGTTACAACACAAGTTAATGACAACGTCATGATCTTCATTCTGCTGGGTGTATTCAGCTCGTCATGCAATGAATACTTGACGAATTGATACGAAAATACAGCTGCCGCCTGTCTTGCCGCAAATACATAAAAAATATAACTCATTCCCAAACTTAGTCTGCAAAAAGCATTGCTGGTTTGTACATTCATACCCAGCAAAAGTACTGTCTGCAAAATGGTACATGGCAGATAAATATCCATGCAAACCACTGTTTTTTCTTTATCCAGTACTATTGCTGCAAGTCTGACTACCACTGCCAGACTTGCGGCAATATAAAATATTTTGTCCTTTTTTCTTTCGTATCTGTTTAAAGAATGTATAAATGTATAATACAAAAGCACATAGGAAAATGCTTCAATTATACCCAGTCCCACTATTGCTTCCATTTTTACTGCCTGCTCTTACCTGTAAATTCTATTTCTGTACGCCTCATATTTTTCTTCAAAAGACTTCCTGTATTTTCTCGTTATATCAACGCTGTTTAATCCGACACCATGTACATTTTCATAATACACTGTTGTCTTATCAATTGTATGAATATATGCCATATTTATAATGAAATTGTTTCTTAATTCCGCGAAATTCTGCTGTGGCAGCTTTGATATGATATCAGAAAATTTTCCGTAATACTCAAATTCACCGTTTTCTGCAATCACGATATTCTTACGTTTTTCTGACAAAAAACAGATAATATTCCTGCAATCCAGCGAAATCATTTCTCCATAAGTCTGGAATGAAAATATTTGATTTTGTTCCGAAAAATAATCTGCCAGCTGATTTAAAACATTTTCTACCGCCTGTGCATTCTTCTTTTCATTCAGGTACTGGTATGCGTGTACATGAAATGCCTCCGGCATAAATTCTTCGTGACTTGTTATAAATACAATCGGTATCTTGGAATTTCTTGTCCTGATTTTTCCTGCCAGCTTTAATCCGTTGCCGTCCTGTAATTCAATATCTAAAAAATAGACATCCGGGGAAAATTTCTTTTCATTTAAAAGACTTTGAACACTCTGATAAAAGTTTGCTTCAATCTTTTCTTTATGCTTTTCATTGTATTCCATAAAACACTGTTTGAAAAAGGTAAGCTGTCCCTCATCGTCATCACATACTGAAATCTTAATCATCTTAACCTCATCACATTACATTTTGCTATTATTTTATCATTAAATTCTTCTAAATAAAAGCATTTTCGCCAAAATCCCCCATAATCCCTATTTCTTTGCAACTTGTTGCGAAGATTCGTTCAGAAATTCGCGCTGTGATGAAATACACTTTTTATTTCTTATTCGTTATACCATGTTTTATATAAATCCATACGTCTATTTTCCATCTCTGGATTTTCTTTCCGGCATTTTTGTGTATACTCTTTATCAATTTCTCCGACAAAATATCCCTCTTTATCTGACATTCCTGCAACAATCAGCCCCTTTGCATCTACCATTCTGCTTCTGCCAAACAATGAACGTCCATTGGGCAGTGTTCCGTACTGATTCACCGCTACTACCGGCGTAACATTACAGATTGCGGATGACTTTACAATAATATCCCACTGGTCTGCATTCGGACTGTAAAAAGCCGCCGGAACACACAGGATTTCAGCACTATTCGCCCTTAAAGTACGTGCGATTTCCGGAAATCTCGTATCATAACAAATCCATACACCTACTTTGCCAATATCCAGCTGAAACAGTCCTAATTGGCTGCCAGATAAGAAAGTATCGGATTCTTTGACCCCAAATGCATCAAAAAGGTGTATTTTATCGTAGAAACCAACCATTTCTCCATTCCGGTTCATCACTAAACAGCGATTATACACTTTTTCATGGGTATTTTCATTTTCCGCTCCTTTTTTCGCCGGTCTGACTGCATAACTGCCACCAATAATATTTGCATGATACTTTTTCGCACATTGGCTCAGCCATTTTTCAAACATACCATGCTCATATTCCCCATATATTTCGTTTTCATATTCATAGCAGTCCATCTGGTAAAACTGTTCCGGTAAGACGAATAAGTCAATATCCGGATAGTTTTGAATCGCCTGTTCCATATATTTCTCAGCTTTTTCTAACATTCCCTGTTTAGATGTATTACAAAAAATTTGAATTCCGGCAGCTTTAATAACATTATTCTTCATCTTACTCCTCATTTCTTTTTGCAATCTATATTATTTGTTTTATTATATTCACAATATAAAATGTTTCATGTGAAACATTTAAACATATGTTCTTTATTTTTCTAATCATTTTAATTTTACTATTAATTCCATTTAACATTTCAATAATTATATCTATGATTATATAATATATCATTTTTTTCTTATATTTCAATATGAATCCTTAATTATAAACAGTTTTATCACTATTTATCTTTATCAACGTTAAAATACTGTAATAATTTGTTATATATTTCTTTTTTATTCCATTGTATATATATGAACTGAGTTCAATTTTTTATAGTGTTTTTTCTTTTGAATTGAGTTCCAGATTTTCTTTACTTTGTCCTATTTATATATTAAAACGCAGCATTTTCTGCTATGGTATCTATTTATTGTACATCATTATATACTACGCCGCTACACATCATATCTTTACTCCACTTCGTCCCTTGTTAAATAATCTGCCAATACAATCTCTGTGTAAAGAATCAGTACATAGTTGTGATTTTTACATTAATTTCTAAATATTCTGAACTCAGTTCACTTTTTATCTTATAATTTTATGGATTGAACTGAGTTCATTTTGTATTTTATATATTAATACTTAAAAGACTGAACTAAGTTCAATTTGTATTATACATATTTATACTTAAAGAACTGAGTTCAGTTTATATTTATCTTATTTACACGTTAAGAGAATTAAACCTGATTCGTTTTATATTTCACTGATTTACATTTTAAAATTGAACTGAGTTCATTTTATTCATATCTTACTCATTTATACTTTAAAAATTGAACTGAGTTCACTCTACACTACACATTTTTTATAAAAATTTATGAAATATACTTTATTTTATATTACACGCTAATATATTAATATCCTGCATTTTCATGTAAATAAATATCCGTTGATACCCAAATTTTGATTATAGCAATCAAAATATCTCATACTTTTGCCTTAGAGAGCATATAATGATAATAAACAGCATGTTTCTATCTCATTTTTATCTATTTTTAGGTAAATAATCTTGATTTTATAGGTGAGTCATGTATAATAAGAAAAGTAAAGATAATTTGAACTCAGTTCACTCTTTTACAAGTAACACGATACCCTTTTTGAACTCAGTTCACACAAACAGATATAATAAAAATACAAAAAAAGAAAGGCAAACTATGTCAGAAGTAATCAGTTTTATTAATGAAAAGGGAGGTGTCGGCAAATCAACCTCCGCCATTACAATTGCGCAGATTCTTGCAATTTCAGGATATAACGTTCTGTTGATTGATTTAGACCCACAGATGAACACAACTAAAATGTTCGGACAAACCGATGAAGTTCTTGATATTAATTATGAACATTTGTTTTGCACTAAACAGCTGCGTAAATCATCCGTTCTTGAATTTATCAGTTCAACAGACTATAAAAATATTTCCATATTATCGGCATCCAGAGAACTGTCAACGCTCGTATACACCATTTATGACCGGAGCAAAGAAGCAGGGGGCACCAATATAGAATTGTATTTACGTCATAATCTTAGTCTTATAAAAGATGATTTTGACTATATCATAATTGATAATTCGCCGTTTAAATCTTATCTGACAACCTGCGCCATCTGTGCAAGTGATAAAATCGTTACTCCGATTTGTGTTGATAACTTCTCGTATGACGGTCTGATGTCACTGTTTGATACAATTGAAGATTTGAACAGTAAGTATTCCTTAGCTATTGAATTTGCAGGAATCTTTATGACAAGGGTTGCCGGGCGTACAACATTATACAAACAAATGTTTGAAAGTTATGAAAATATGTTTGGTGAAAAATTCCTTCCTGTTTCAATCAGGAACTGCATTGCAGTCAGCGAATCCAATACAACATTTGAACCGCTTTTAACGTACGATAAACGCTGTACAGCCGCACAGGATTATATTGAACTGGTAAATTACCTCGGTCTGATGGACAATAAGCACTATCGTGAACTCGCAAAATATCTGAAAGGAGAGAGATAAACATGGCTAAAAAATCTTTCAGTGCCGGTGTTACCAAAACCGGTGTTCTTGACAATGCCGGCGGTGCAAAAATTAAAGAAATACAGGCAAAGGCACAATATAATTTCCAATATATTGCAAAGGAAAAAATACAATCCAATCCAAAAAATGAAAAATACACGCAGGATGGAATTGAATCCCTTATGGAAAGCATTCTGGTAAACGGTTTACGCCACAATCTTTCCGTTTTATACGATGCCGATCAGGATAAATACCGGTTAATCTCCGGTGAACGCCGTTACCGCGCAATCTGCATGATGAATGACAAAGACTACAACACCTTATTCCCGATGGGAATTCCATGTAAGATTGAAAAAGCCAACATTGACGATATTGACGAAGAAATTATGCTGATTTCTGCCAACCATGATGTCCGCGAAACTTCCATGGAAGTAAAACGTTGGGAGGTATCACGGTTAAAAGAACTTTATGAAGCCAAAAAACTGACCGGGGAAATCAAAAATATTAATGCAGAAATTGCAAAACAGTTAAACATTTCCGAACGTCAGGCAAGAAAATACACAACAGCTGAAAAGCTGATTCCAGAATTAAGTGATTTATTAAACAAAAATAATATTGACTTAAATCAGGCTGATAAATTCGGACGTCTGGATGAGGATGCACAATATCAGATTCTGGAACTGGTTCAGAAAAACGGCAGCATTGATAATGCGGAATATCAGTCCATCAAAAAGATATCAGAAGAACGAGCCGCAGAAGCCAAAAAATATAAAACAGAACTGGAACAGGCAATGCAGCAGATTCAGGAAAAAGATTCCACATTAAAAGTACTGGAAGAAAAGATTACAAAACTTGAAACAGCACCATCTACGGCAGCCAAATCAAGGGAGGACTTAGAAGAAGAACTCCGGTATATTACGGAAGCCAAAAATAAAGCCGAAAAAGAACGGGCAAAATTAGAAACAAACATTGAAAAAATCCGTCAGCAGCAAAAAGAAAAAGAAGAACGCAAGATATCTATTACAGATAACGAACTTAAAAAAATCACTTCGCTTGCAAAAGCTGAGCAGGCACTTAATTTATTTGAAAATAATTTTGACACCTTAAAAGCAAATAAAGCGGTTATTAAAGGAGATGCAAATTTAAAAGTCCGAGTAGAAATCTTACGAAACCGTTTTAACGATTTTATTGACAGTCTGGATTAAAATGAATAACTATTAAGCAGGTTATACTTTAAATATTACATGGGTATAATCTGCTTAATAATATATCTATATCTAAATATCCGTATGAAGTTCCCTGTGTTTTAATATATATAATAATATATAACAGATTAAAAAAACAGATATTGATAAATATAAAACGGGAGAGAGCAGTAATAGAGCTGTCTTCACGTATTTTAAACAGTTTATTTTTTTCAAAATCGATGGTGAAATCTGCAAATATAAGACGAAAAAAGAATAGAAAAAGTCTAATCTTTTCATATAAAAGGTGAATTCTTGTGTATAACAAGAGAAAAATTTCACTTAAAAGGTGAAAACTTTCCGCATGTGGATAAACAAAACAACATGGATAGTATATATTATTAAGAATGCATATAATAGAGAGGATATTTCATTCAGAAAAGAAAAACTGTCAAAGAGAAAAAGTATATTATCAGAAAATTACCGGAAAATAGGTACAACAAAAAGGCTGATTACATATTTAAGCAGCCTGATAAGATGTTTTTAATTGAGCCATAATCGCAGTGCGGACAAGACCACCGAGGTTTTTTATTTCATGATCTTTTAAAATATAAGTTTTATAAATAGAGGAAAGTGCATATATTACAGTATCAAAGGAATATTGTAATGCCAGCATTGCTAAGTCCTCAACTTCATAATCTTTAAAATGAATGAGGTGGTAATAATCAACAGTCTGCCGGTCATTAAAGTATTCTGCGTAACGGGCAGGTATTGAATTATTTACATTAACAGAAGTTACAGTTTTATTAAAATCCATTACAAACTGATGGAGCTGATGAATGTAATATTGATAGCAGCTTTCTTTTTGCTTTTTCGCATTATATTCATCTTTAATTTCAAAACGGATACCGTTCGTATTGAGCGTAATTGTAAAAATATCATTCGAGGTCTGTACAGCCTTACGGATGATATTCGGTTTACAGTACTCCGGCAGAAAGCGTTTCAAATCCTTATACGTATTGGAAATGGCAGTAAAAGGGCCGCCCTTTGCATTCAGATTATCAATGGATATTAACTGGCGCAGATAAATCCGTAATGTAACCAGTGTATCAATCTCAAGAATCTGTGATAATAGTTTTTTAGACAGCACAATAAAGCCACGGCCTCCCTGGCGGGCAGGAAGATAGTAGCTGGTGTAGTCATTTAAACAAAGTGTTATAATATAGGAATCCGTTCTGGCATATGTAACATAGGCATAACGGTTTAAAATTTCCAGATTATTCTTAACCGTTTTGATATCACAATGCAGATGTTCTGCCAATTCCCGGATATCAATATTTTTGATGATGCCAAAACGGTCCGGATGATAAAAATGCAGTAAAAGCAGAAGCTTAATAGCATTGGTTTTTAAGCGCGGTTTATATCCGAAACGGTTGGTTTCATTATGATAAATCTTTTTATACTCGGTCTTCTGGGTGAAAATTTTATGTGGACAATTCCTGCAGGTTTCACAAGCAGATAAATATGCTTCGGAATCCGGTGCAAAAGCCTGAATAAAAGCCTTGTATTTACAATCTGTGCAGGCCGCATTATTATAGTCGATAACAGATGTCTCTGATTCTTTGACTTCAATATAATTTTTTTGCAGACCAATAGACTGAATCAGAACTGCTTTACCGATATTTGCAAAGTTATCCAAAATTTTCACCACCTTTCCACATGATATTTAACAGGAAAACCCAGATAAAATCAAATGAAGTGTTTTACTAGTTTTTTATCCACATTTTACATGAAATCGAATTTTTTTTAATTTTTTTGTCTACATTTTTAAAAAAAATAAGTTAAATTACTCTAAATTTGTCTACATAATTTCTTGAGATTTTTTTTGTAGAAGAGGATTTTAAAATTTTTGAGATTTTACTCTAAATTTATCTACATTCCTAATTTTGTAATGGATTTTTTATGTGCAAAATGCACAAAAGGCTTGTTTAAGCCAAAAATGTAGACAATCAAAGTAAAAACAGTCCAATAAAAATGTAGAAAAACAATATTAATAAGTTGTTTTTTATTCTATTAATGCTAAAAAAGGGGTGTTTTCTTTGTATTAGTATTACGATTTACTCTAAAAATGACTACATTTTTAAATTTTACTCTAAAAATGACTACATTTTGAAAATGCAGGAAAAAGTTCTTTTTGAGTTTTACTCTAAAATTATCTACATTTTTGATGACAATTAAAAATATAATGGAAATAAGCAAAGTAAAGGAATAGTGAATACTCAGGTTTTGTGAGGGTTTATGCATATTAAAAGGTGTTATTTAATAAAAAAAACGACAAAAATAATAAAAATGCGTAAAATAGTATGAAAAATATAAAAGCGTTTCCGGAATATAAAAAGAAGCAGCCTCACGGTAGGAGGCTGCTAAAATAAAAAATGTAGACATTATAATTCACGATTGGATTGAATGAGCTTTGTCCGGTCAAAATTCAAGTCTTCAATTTCGGCATCAGACAGAGGCAGAAATTGAATAATAAAGATACCGTTTCTTAATTCAAAGTGTTTGATAGCAATCTGATTTTCTACAAATTCCTGAAGACTTTCCTGAATCAGCTGCATATTTTTCTTTTTGTTCTTTAATTTAAAACGGACAATTTTTTGAAAATAAGTATAGCTGTATTCATTCATCTTTGTTTCCTGATTTGCAATTTGTTCGCGTTTCATGGCATAGCAGATAATCCGGGACAGGTTATTTGTTAAAATATCATAAGAAGCGGAAGTAATGGAAATCAGTTTTTTCTGAATAATGGCATTACTTAAAATTTCACCGAACTGGGCGATTGCATAAGGGCGTTCGGCATCTTCCTTAATTGTAATATTATCAAATAAGTTGAAATACATTTTACTGCCTTCTTCTTCGTAAGAGAAGTTGTACTCAACCAGCTTGCGGCAGGAATTGGAAATTTTATTCAGTACATTTTTTCCGACATGGTAATCAACCACTTCCTTGCCGAGAGTATTCAAATCGACCACCACGGATTTCTCTTTTGAAAATTCCTGCATATTAATATTGGAAATAAAGGCATTTACCAGTTTTAAATCGTTACTATCCATTGATTTTGGCGGAGTGAGTTTTCCATTATTTACAGTTACTTCAAGTAATTCCTCACCGTTGTCATCCGTGATAATTTCTTTTAAGAGATTATTGGATGCAGTTTCCATCATCAGAGTAAATGAGGAAGGACTAAAAAGCGGTTTTTCCAATAGCTCCTCCGGAAACATTCTGAGGTAAGAATCAATATTTCCGGCTAAATCGGTTTCGATATATTTCCATGCATTAATCATTAAATCATTTTTTAATGAGTTGTAGATAGAATTGTTCGTAAAAGAAGCAATTCCAGGAAACGAAATCAGCAGGCTGTTGGCATCATTTTTCCAGACAGTCGCACGTTCTTTGTATTCTTCAATAATTTCGTCCAGTTCTTTATCCCCAAAAATATTGACATACTGGTCAATTGGGAGAGAGCGTGCCATATTGATGATAGAAGCGACAGGGTGCTTCGGATCGTCAAGTGTCATGGTTTCGATATCCGTAATGTAGGATTTGTACCAGCGGGCTCTTTTTTGTAAACGCGATTTTTTAATTTTATTGATAACGGGAATTAAATCTTCACGACTGGTTTTACCTTCCAGATAGTTCATTAAGGTTTCATCTATTAATTCCGTCATGCTGTTACATGGAAATTTTAACAAATTTCTTTTCTTTTCAAAAAATTCGATGATAGTAGGATCGATATGTTTTTCCAATTCTTCGATAAAACGTCTTGAGTATTGTTCCATAAAAATAAAATCTCCATTCTGTTGAAGTTCAATATGTGTCCATAATTAATAAACATTATAAATAAAATGAGGAAAAAATGCAAATGGGAGAGTGCCGTTCTGGAAGCCTTTCTTAATTATAGGTATGTGGATTTTATGATAGGTGGAGAGGGGTGTTGTTTTGTAAACATATAGACATATGTGGTCAATTATAGTAAAATGATTTATGTTGCAAAATAAATAAAGAAAGGACGTTTTGAAAATGGCTGAAACCACCCCTGCAAATATAGCAGATGAATTAAGTGATGAATTCAATAGTTCCATCTGGACTTTTTATCAGACGAATTTATCCGCAAGAACCAGAAAAGAATACCTAAATGTCATTAGAAATTTTGCAAAGCTTACAAAAACAGACCCGTTAAAGCTTACAAAAGAAGCTGCGGAGTGTTATATCAATGAATTAAATGCCCGGTATACACAGAAAAAATTGTCTTACAACACACTGGTCATGCGCATTTCGGTTATGCGCAGTCTATGTGAATATATCCGTTACCGCCGTGAGCAGCAAGGCATTTCCTATTATAATTACTTTAATGACATCATTGTGCCGGATCAGGATAAAACACTTTTGGAAGAAAATCTTCCTACAGACTCTGAAATCAATGCTTTGTTAGAGCTTGCCGCAGATGCAGATGATGATACGGCATTTTTAGTTTTTTCATTGGCTGTAAAATGCGGATTAACCAGCAGTGAAATCAGTAAATTGGATGTGGAACACATTGTCATTGATGTGCAGGAACGGTTTTGTATCCAGTTTCCGCCTTCCCGCAAAACGAGCCGTATTATCCGTCTTCCAAAAGACATAAATGACCTCTTGCAGACATATATTGAAAAATATAACCGTATTGAAGGTGCTGTTTTTTATAACAAACATCAGACACGTTTAAAAGTCCGTGATGCCCAGCGCATTTTAAACCGCTATATTAAACTTGGCATGGAATGTCAAAAGATTCACAAGCATTTTACTTTTCAGGATTTACGCCACAGTGCTTTTAAATATATGCTTGCAGGAGGCGCATCCGAAGATGAAGCAGCCGCATACGGGGGCATCACAACAAAATGGCTGTCCCGTTACCGGCATATTGTCCACGTCACGGATGCATTGGGCAGTGCTGACTATAGCATTATACAAATCCGCGAATCGTAAAATACTTCTTAGTAATAATGACTTTAATAATGGATTGCAATCTTTACAGGCATTTGCAAATATACTATAATAAATGCAGTTTTTTACAGAGGTGAAATCAAAATGATTCGTAAGGATTTAACCATCCGCTATGCCTGTGGTTCGTACTGGATTATTTCCACAGACGTCCACCTATATGCAGATGCTTCTTATCATGCACCTGTTATGACAAACGAAACCGGATACCATATCTGGATTTGTTTAAAAAAACACTTTTCAATAGAAGAAACAGCAGAAACAATTTCCGGACTGTATCATATTTCATATGAAAATGCCTTACAGGATACAAAAGAATTTATTTTACTGTTAAAACAAAACGGCTGTATGGAGGGACTATGAAAGTATTCATCATTGGCGGCTGTAATACCGTAGTCAATGCTTTACTTCAGAAATTCAACAAAGAAGGTCTGAAGTTATACGTATTAACCGGCTCCCATCAATATCACAACAAATATAAACACGTATATGAGCAGTATCATTTTTCTTATGAGAACAACTGTATTAAGGAAGTGTTTGAAAGTGTACGCCCGGATGTAACGATTTTTACCGGTGCTTTTGACAGCAACTATCACTGGGAAAACGGATTTCGTGAAATTACATCTTATTGCAGCGGGCTGTATAACATTTTAACCGCATATTCCCTTTTACAATACGGACGTTTTATCTATCTGTCTTCTGATGAAATATCCCGGATTACGGAGGATGAATATACTGCAATTACAAAACAGATGGCAGAACCGGAAAACTGTTTCCATGAAAACTATGCCGCAGCCTGCAAGGCAAATGCATTAAAAAACGGAGAGGAAATCTGCTGTAATTATAAGGAAACAACCGGTCTGGATATCCTGACACTGCGTATTAATGAACTTTGTTATCTGCCAAAATCCGCAGACGAGGCAGACTTTTGTTTATCAGAGCTTTGTATGGAAGCCCTGACAGAAAAAAAAATCACTTTATCCAAAGACTTGTATATGCCGTTTTATCTGTCAGATATGACAGAATTTTTATACCGTCTGGTAAAAGCGGACGATTTAAAACACCATTTTTACTATATGGGCGCGGACAACGGCATTTCTGCCAATGAACTCTGTCTGCAGATTGATTCGTGCCTCGCACTTTCGACACACCGTGAGCAGAATACCGGAGATGAAACGCTGTGGATTGACAGCCGTCTGCCATATAACCTCGCAGATGAAGTTTCCTGCACCTGTTTTTACGATGCAAAGGCCTGTATCCAGATGCTTTGCAAACATATTCAGAAACATAAAAAGCAGTTGATAATAAATAAAGAAACGACCGGTACAAAACATAATGTAAAGAAATGGCTGGCTCATATTTTTCAGGCAGCGCTGCCATTCATTGAAAATATGATCTGCTTTATCCCGTTTTTTATGATAAATAACCGTGTAACGGAAAGTGCCTATTTTGCACGGCTGGACTGTTACTTATTATATGTACTTTTATTTGCGATTGTATATGGCCAGCAACAGGCTTCTTTTTCAGCCATTCTTTCAATTGGCGGATATTTTTTCCGGCAGATGTACCACCGCACCGGTTTTGAAGTCGCATTGGATTACAATACTTATGTATGGATTGCGCAGCTGATGATTCTGGGTTTAAGTGTCGGCTACCTGCGTGACCAGCTTTCTTCCATGAAGGCTGACAAAGCGGATGAGATTACCTATTTAAATAACCGTTTAAAGGATATTGAAGAAATTAATGCAATCAATACCCGCCTAAAAAATGACCTTGAAACACAGGTTGTAAACCAAAGCGACAGTATCGGGAAAATTTTTGAAATTACTTCCTCACTGGACAGTGATGAACCTGAAAGCGTATTCTTCCATGCAGCGGAAGTTGTTTCACAGCTGATGGACTGCCGTGACGTTGCAATTTACAATGTATCCAACAGAAATTATGCGCGGCTGATGTCCTCTACCTCGGAATCTGCCCGCCGACTTGGCAACTCAATTGCCTATACAGAATACACGCAGATGGTTGAAGCGTTTAAAAACCGTACTGTTTTTGTCAACAGACAGTTAACGGAAAATGTTCCGCTTATGGCAGCTGCGATTTTATCCAATGATGAAATCCAATCTATTATTATGTTGTGGGATATTTCATGGGACCGCTTAAATCTCTCCTTTATGAACCGCTTTCAGGTTATCGGGTACCTGATTCAGAATGCCGTACTGCGTGCAAACCGCTATATTGATGTGCTGGAGCATGAACGCTATATCAACGGCACAAAGATTTTAGAACCCGCAGCATTCCGCACTCTGTTAAAAGCATTTCTGCATGCGCAGCAAAAAGGACTCACGGACTGTTCACTGATACAGATTACACCGAAAGCAGAGGGTATTGCACATGCCAGCCGCGCATTGGAACGTCTGTTCCGTAACTCGGATTATCTGGGCAGTATTAACGACGGATTTCTTTATGTCCTGCTTGCAAACACCAGTCCGAAGGATGCAGGCTATGTCACGCAGCGAATCGCTGAAGCGGGCTATAGCTACCGCCTTGTAACCGACATTAAAGATTAGGATTTGCCATCCGGCAGAATGGAGCAACTATGTCTACTACCAATTTATTACTATGTGCGGTGCTGCTTTTAAATACAGCCGCTGCCGCCGCATATCTGATTTGGGGAATGCTGACAGCCCGGCGGACTAAAAAAGGAAAAATGCTTGTTTTTATGCGTTTTTTCCTGATGCTTTTCTGTCCGGTAATTGGTATTTTGTATTTTGTATGCAGCATGCTTTTTCATAAACTGCTGTTTCACAAAAAAGTTGATTTGTCCGATGTTATTTTTAATAAGGAAAAAATCAGGCAGGTTGAACGCAGCGATTTAGAGCGTGAACGTAACATTGCACCGATTGAAGAGACCATTGCGGTCAGCGATTATAAAAACCAGCGCCAGCTCATGATGAACGTTTTGCGAAACGATTACAGGGATTCCCTCGGTTCAATATCACTTGCATTAAACAGTGCAGATTCCGAAGTATCCCATTATGCTGCCAGTGCCCTGCGTGACGAACTGGGTGCTTTCAGAAACAGTGTTTCCCAAAAGCACAAAGAAATGCTGGCAGATGAAAAAGATGCCGGAAAAACTGCGGCAGAACTCATTGAGCAGATGGTTCCGATTTTAAAACAGAACGTCTTTCCATTTTCAGAATATGCCACTTATGTTCACATTCTGGAAGATGCCATGCATACACTCTGTCAGAAAGATGGAACCGCAGCCCGTCCCGTCTATTACGAATGGCTTGTCCAGCAGCTGCTTGCCGTAAAAGAGTATGACGCAGCCGCACACTGGTGTGAAACTGCAAGACATGAACTTGCCGGAACTTTAATTCCTTATAAGTGTCTGCTTCAGCTTTACTATACCACCAAAGACCGCAAACGGTTCTTTGATGTATTGGAAGCCCTGCGCCAGTCGGATATTCCGATTGATAACGATACTTTGGAACTGTTCCGTATATTTAACCGCATTTAAAACCTTTTGACACTTACATTATTTCATTGGAAACGAGGATAACCATTATGACCGTACATACGATTTTACAGGCAGTATGCCTTTTTATAATTTATACAGTCCTTACGGTTGTACTGCCGGAACTGGTTTTTCATCAAAAATATAAAGGCAAAAGAACCGGTGAACGGCTGATGTTAGATATTACTGTCAGTAATTTTTACATTATGAACCTCGTTTTTATATTGCAGCTTCTGCATATTTCTTCTATATATACACTGCTTATATTTACGGTTATGCCTGTCTTTGCCGTTATTATTTTTCAGTACCGGAAAGCATTTAAGGCATGGGGAATCCGGCAGCTTTCACTCCTTGGAAAAATTTCCTCTAAAACGATGGGCATAAAAACTTTCTTTGCCATTGTTTTTACACGGATAAAAGACATTTTCTGCAATGCCTGTAAAAATATTTTTCATACCATCGGACGGCATAAAACAGAATATGTATTATTTACCCTTTTATCCGTGTGGCTTCTTTATATATATGGAAGCAATGAAATTATCCAGTACGGTTATACGGTTTCCGACCTGCCGGTACACAATTACTGGATAAATGAAATGTCTAAAAACAATATTTTTGCCGCCGGTGTTTACCCGTTTGGATTTCACTGCATCATTTATTATATCCATACGGTTTTTCATATAGATACTTATGTAATTCTGCGGCTGTTTTCCGTGGTGCAGACCTTTTATCTGCATCTGGTTTTGTTTACCTTTATCCGCTGCATATGCCGTTCTTCCTTTGCCGCCTATGGTGGACTGTTTTTATATCTGGTTCCATCATTATACCACGGCAACTGTACGATCCGTTTTATCAGCGCACTGCCGCAGGAATACGGCATGCTGTTTATCCTGCCGTGTATTTACTTTTTATTCGCATTTTTTAAGGATATGAAAGAAAATGCCGGAAAATGGATTATCTGTACCGATTTAGCGGCAGCATGTGCGTGTTTCAGCATGACGATTGCCGTCCATTTTTACGACACAATGATTGCCGGACTGTTCTGTGCCGCCATTGTGATAGGCTTTTGCGTGCGTTTTTTCCGGCCGCGCTATTTTCTCCGGCTGATGGGGGCTGTCCTTTTAGCCGTTGTTATCGGGGTTCTTCCGATGTTTACCGCGGCACTCTGCGGAAAACCGATGCAGGGTTCTATCGGCTGGGGCATCAATATTCTGACCGGCAGGTCTTCCTCCGGAACAAACCAGAATCAGGACAGCAACGAAAATAAAGCAAATACATCATCTTCCGGTTCATCACAGATTGCCCTGCCGGACACTACAAAAGAAGAGGTAACACCTGAACCGGAAAATCTGGCACAGGATATTGACACTGAACCGGTGCTGACTCCGTCTGTTTCCACGTTGGAAAAAACGACACATTTTTTGCAGCATTTTTACCAGACCTTATCAAATGATATTCAGAAAGATATTTTTGCACAGAACGGCGCATTATTTGCTGCGGTCATTTTATCCTTGTGTGCCCTCATAGTCCTTGCAGGTATCGGTATGTGTATCGCAAAGCAGCCCGATTATGGCTTTATTCAAATCAGCACCGGTATTTTTCTGCTGTTTCTGCTGATTTTGTTTAATGCAAAAAATATCGGTCTGCCGCAGCTTATGGATCAGAACCGTTCAAGAATTTACCTCACGTATATGCTTACGGTTTTGTATGCACTTGTTCTTGATTTACCGGCGGGCATTGTGCTTTATAGTTGTAAAAAGCCGCGTGCTGCAAACGGTATTTCCCTGATTCTTTCGGGAATCATCTGTGCCGCGGCATGTATGGTATTTCCAATCCGCAGCCATATCCTCGCACCGCGTGTCAGTGTTCTTGAAACCAACGGCGCCATCACCTGCCTCGGACAGATTTTATCCGAGCGCAGAAATACAACATTTACCGTTGTATCCGCCAATGACGAACTTCAGATGCTTGCAGGACGCGGACAGCATTACGAAACGATTACATTTTTACGTTACTTAAAATATGCCGCGCAGGGACAGCGGATTATTATTCCGACGAAATATGTCTACTTTTATATAGAAAAAATCCCTCTGGATTATACCGTTTCCTATGCGGACAGCGGTCAGTCCATATCCCGCACAGGCGCTGCAAAGACACTTCCTTCCAGTGCCGGTATCAATCCTTATAAAGGGGAAAACCGCTGGATTGTCATGTCCAAAATGTATTACTGGGCGGAGCAGTTTAGAAAGCTGTTCCCACAGGATATGACCGTCTATTACGAAGATGACGAGTTTATCTGTTACCGGCTGATTCAGAATGAATCCAGCCCGTTTAGTCTTTCGATTGACTATAACTATAACCAGTAAAAATCACCGCTTCGCAGCAAATTGTTCAGGAATAGGAGTATTATGAATCACCAGATGTTGACAAAGAGAATTTATTTTACCATCAGCTGTATTATGCTGCTCGTACTGTTTCTGTTTCAGGGATCAAGTCTTGTACGACAGAAATATAACCGTTACGATGAAAATATCTACGCAAATGAAACGGCTCCTTTTGATGCCGGTACACAATTTACGGTTCAGACAGATTCTGCCGCCGTACTGTCGGATTCGCATGCTTTTATCGTCTTTATCGGCGATACGGATTCTGCATCCGGTACAACAATCCGTCAATGGTGTACCTATACCAAGCGTAATCTTTTGACGTACCGGCAGATTTCGGATTACCGCACCTACCGCGAAAAGCTGCCCGATGCGGTTTTGCTTGATGCCGCCTTTGTAGACTGTAACAGCGATCTTTCTCTTCTTACAACGCTGACCAGTTACGGCATATCCATTGTATGGTGCAACCTGCCGGATTTTAATACGATTGAAAACAACAGTATCCTGATGGATTTTTTAGGCATTGCAAATGCAGTGTCCCCATCGCTTACCGTATCCGGTTATAAGCTCTACAGCGGTTTTTTACTGGGCGGTGAATCCTGGTATATTGCAAACAATAAAGACGAAGAAATATATCAGGACTTTTCACTGGATATGCCGTGGTATATTCCGGGAAATGCCACCAAGACTTATATGGCGGCAGAACTGGACAGTTCTGTATACGGCACGATTAAAACAGAAGACCGGCCTGCCGTATTCTGGCGGAAAAGTCTTGGAAGTGCTTACATTTTCTGTGTCAACGGAGATTACCTGTCGGATACCGGGGGATTTGGCATTTTAAATGCCATTCTTTTTGAATTAAAGGACTATGCGGTTACACCAGTTGTCAATGCACAGACCGTTTCCATTATCAATTACCCTGTTCTTGCTTTTGAACAGGAAGATGCCATGGATAACAATTACAGCCGCAACACTGCATCCGTGTTGGAAAATGTCATCTGGCCTGATATTTCCACGCTATCAGAGTATTTAAACAGCCGTTTTACCTTTTTGTTTACACCGCAGTTTTATTATCAGGATAAACATGAGCCGGTATCACAGGAACTGGAGTATTTTTTCCGCCTGTTACATGAAAAACAGTTTGAAGCCGGGCTGTCTTCCACAAGAGATACGGATACCTCCATCCGCGAAAAGCTGCAAAAGGATACTTCTGTTTACCGTACCTTTTTGCAGCACTACCGCTTTCTTTCTCTTTATGCAAAGGAAAGTGAGATTTCCGAAGTTTTAAACGGCTCACCGGAACTGACAAATACACTGCAGACTATTGTTACCGAAAAAAGCAGCAATGACGGGAATGGTTTATTTGCGTATGTGGGAAATGATGTTTTACAAATGAAACTCTTGTCAGACGGCACTGCCTACAGTTATAAAAATGATTTTATACAAAAAAGCTTAAATACGGCACTTGCTTATTCAAGTATCGGTGTTGACTGTACGGAAATCTGTAATCCGAAGGAGGATGATGAAAATGTGCTGTGGGATAAATTTTACCAGAAAACGGCGACAGCACTGGCAGCCTATCTACCGCCTAAATCGGTTTATCAAAGCTGTACGGTCACTCAGGCGGCCAGCCGTATCCGCGCCTTTTTAGCTGTGGATTACAGCAGTATGCGCACCGGTAATACTATTACGCTGCAAATCAAAAACCGCAGTGAAGACACTTTCTTTATGCTGCGCCTGCACAATGAAGAAATTGAAGACATAGACGGTGCCGCCGCTGAAAAGATTGAGGATGGTGCTTATCTTATCACTCCGGAGCGTGATACCGTAACCGTGTCGCTTAAAAAATGAGGAAAGGAGCAGTTTATGAAAATATGTATTATTGCTGAAGGATGTTACCCTTACGTTGTCGGCGGGGTTTCCGGCTGGATTAACAATCTGATCTGCTCTTTTCCCCGCGTCAGTTTTAGTATCCTTGCAATTATTTCCGACAGAAGTATCAGCAAAAAATTCCAGTATATCCTGCCGGAAAATGTCACCGAAGTACACGAAGTTTACTTAAATGACTATGAGTGGACCGGTAAGGGAAAGTCACGGAAGCACTGCCATCTGTCTGCAAAAGAAGCTGCCGCCTTAAAAAGCCTGCTGCTTGGCAAAGATACTGACTGGGCAACACTGACAACACTGCTGCAAAGCCGGAAGTTTTCTTTAAATGCCCTGCTGATGGGACCGGATTTTTTAGATGCCGTTATTGAATGTTACGAAGAAAAACACAGTGAAATTGTCTTTTCCGACTTTTTATGGACAATGCGCTCCATGTACCTGCCGCTTTTTCTTGCCATGCAGTCCGATCTGCCAAAAGCAGATTTATACCACTGTGTCGCAACCGGCTATTCCGGTGTGCTTGGCAGTATGGCAAAACTGCTGCACCCGGAAAGTGCCTTGTTAATCTCGGAACACGGCATTTATACCAGAGAACGTGAAGAAGAAATCATCAAAGCTTCATGGATACGGGGACTGTATAAAAATCTGTGGATTGAACAGTTTGCCAAAATGTCGCTGTTTGCTTACCAGACTGCGGATAAAGTCACATCACTTTTTGAACATGCCCGCACCTTACAGATTGAATTGGGCTGTCCAAAAGAAAAAACGATTGTGACACCCAACGGCATACGTCCTGCACTTTACCGGAATATTCCACAAAAAGACCCGGCAGACCCCATGATTCATATTGGAGCAATTTTACGAGTCACACCGATTAAAGATGTCAAAACGCTGATTATGGCATTTGCCTATGCAAAACAGAAAAACCCGCGGTTAAAGCTCTGGATTATGGGGCCTGCTGATGAAGACGAAACTTATGCTTCGGAGTGTTTCCGTCTTGTCGAGGATATGCAGATTGAAGATATTGTATTTACCGGCAGGGTACAGGTCAAAGACTACATCGGAAAAATGGACTTTACGATTCTTACCAGTGTCAGCGAAGGTCAGCCGCTTACGATTCTTGAAAGCTTTGCGGCTCACCGCCCGGTGATTGCAACCGATGTCGGTAACTGTAAGGGGCTGTTACTCGGCGAATCCGATGACTTCGGTGAGGCAGGCATTTTAACGCATATTATGAATATCGAGGAAATTGCAAATGCGATGCTGACACTCGCCGCCAATGAAAAAATGCGGCACGAATACGGTGAAAACGGCTACCGCCGCCTGATGAATAAATACACCATCAAACAGATGCGCAGCACCTATGCCGACATTTACAGGGAATTAACAAAGAAAAAAACGTCTTAAAGAAAGGAGCCATTTATGGCAGGGGTTGGTTTAAGATTAAATAAATTTTTTAATAAAAAATCTATGAGCAGCCACATTGCAGGTGCCGGATACAGTATTGTCATTACCATTGCGCCGATGCTGCTTGTCATTGTAACACTGATTATCATGCAGCGGCTTTTGGGCTACACGGAAGAATCGTATTATGAAAAACAGCTGTTCCAGAACACCGTGCTTTATATTTTTATTTTTTCACTGCTGGCAAGCGCGCCGTTAAATGCCGTTCTTTCAAGATACATTTCCGATGTTATTTTTGAAGAAACTTATGCAGATATTATGCCATGCTATTACCTCGGACTGCTGATACAGACTCTTTTTTGCTGCGTGATGGGGATTCCGTTCTGTCTGCATGAGTGGCTCTCTGGCGGAGTACGCCCGGCATATGTTTTTATATCCTTTTGCTGTTTTATCGCATTGTCCTTTATTTTTTATACGATGATGTATTTATCAATCTGCAAGGACTATATAAAGATTTCGCTTTTTTATGCTGTTGGAAGTATAATCAGCCTTTTCTTATCGTTATTTTTGGTATATTATATAGGTATCAGTGTCTGTATGTCCATGCTGCTTTCGCTGACTGCCGGCTTTTTAATTACGGCATCCCTTGGATTAGCACTGCTTACTCAGTATTTTACGGAATACAGCCACCAATATAAAAAAATACTGAAACACATTGTAAAATACCGGAAACTGATTCTTGCCAATACTTTTTACACACTCGGACTGTTCGTGCATAATTTTGTATTCTGGACATCTGATTTACAAATCCACACTGCCGGTTCTTTCGTGTGTGCCGAAACGTATGATTATGCTTCATGCGTGGCGATGTTTACGAACATTTCTGCAAGCATTATTTTTATCGTTTTGGTTGAGATGAAATTCAATGCCAGATACAAACAGTATTCGGAAGCCATTATCGGCGGACGGCTGCTTGACATTCAAAAAACCGGCATGCGTATGTTCCGTCTGCTTGCAGATGAACTGATGTCTTTGGTGCGGATTCAGTTTATTATTTCAACCGTGCTTTTTTTAGTCAGCCTGATTGTGCTTCAGCGCTTCGGCTATACCGGCACAATTATTCAGGTATACCCGTGCCTTGCCGCCGGATATTTTATCCTGTTTTTAATGTATCCGGTCTTTTTGTTTTTATATTATTTTAACGACTTAAACGGTGCTTTGTATACCGGGTGTATTTTCTGTCTGACGACACTGGCTGCAAGTATCTGTCTGTTAAATACCAGTCCCGTCTGGTACGGCGGTGGACTGACACTTGGTGCATTTGCCGGATGGACATTTTCATATTTCAGACTGTGCCGGCTGGAAAAGCATATGAAAAACCATATTTTCTGCAGCGGTACGATTTTAAAACAGGTTTCCGGCACCCGCCCAAGCGGTCAGGTATACCCGGATACGCAAAAATGATGCTCTGCACTAAGAAAGGAGAAATAATTACTATGCCGCCTATGATACTTCGGATAATACTCATTGTATTCGGAATTCTGCTGTTTGTCTGTGCAATGCTGTCTTATGCCGGAAAAAAATTAAAAGAAGGCTTTTTACTGGGGTGGTGTCTGTTTGCACTGTTTTTTATCCTTGCAGGCATTATTCCGGCACTCAGCGCCTCTGCCTGGACTTTTGCCGGTTTATTTTGTCCTGCACAGATGATTTTATCCGCTTTTCTGGTGCTGTTTTTATTTAAGATTTCTGAGTATGTTTCTATTTTAAGCCGCAAAAATCAGGAACTTGCCATGCAGGTTTCCCTGCTTAATCAGGAAAATGAACGGATTCTTACAGAATTACAGCAGCTGACCGGAAAAAACAAAACAGAACTTTAATATCGGAGTACGTATGAAGAAAAAAATTTTATTTGTAATCAATACACTGGGACGCGCCGGTGCGGAAATCGCGCTGATAACCCTGTTAAAAAAACTGCCTGAAAACGAATATGATATTTCTTTATATGTATTGTGCGGACAGGGGGAACTCGTCTGTGAACTGCCGCCGTATGTCCACCTGCTCAACCGTCATTTCTGCGGGGAATCGGTCTTATCTAAAAAGGGGAAATTTCTTCTTTTTAAAACAGTGCTGAAAAAATGCTTCTGCCACGGCGCACTTTTTTTGAATCTGCCCTATCTGTTTTTAAACCGCAAAAATACAGCGCTTGAAAAGCTGCTGTGGCGGATTGTATCAGACGGGTCTGAACGGTTTGACACGCATTTTGACTTAGCGGTTTCGTATATTGAGGGCGGTTCTGCCTACTATGTACACGATCATGTATCTGCCGCTAAAAAAGCGGCATTTATCCATGTTGACTATGTACAGGCAGGGTATACACGCAGACTGGATAAGGACTGTTATGTGGATTTTGACAGGATTTTTGCAGTTTCCGATGAAACAGCCGGTGTGTTTGCCGGTGTCTATCCTGAATGTCAGCAGAAGCTTTCGGTGTTTCACAACCTGATTGACACCGAAGCAATCCGGCAAAAGGCACTTTTACCTGCCGAAAAATCCATGCATGAAGGAATCCGTCTGCTGACGGTTGGCAGACTGACACCACAGAAAGGATTTGACTGTGCGGTTTATGCCCTCAAACTGCTGTTAGAAAAGCAGTACCCGGTGTACTGGTATATTATCGGGGAAGGTCCGGAATACGGCAGACTCACACAGCTTGCCCGGTCACTGCACGTAGAAGACCATTTTATTTTTTTAGGAATGCAGACCAATCCGTATCCGTATTTTAAAATGGCAGATTTTTATATTCATGCGACCCGTTTTGAAGGCAAGAGCATTGCCATACAGGAAGCGCAGGTGCTTGGCTGTGCTATTGCGGCATCCGACTGCAGCGGCAACCGCGAACAGATTGTTTCCGGTGTAGACGGTCTGCTTTGTCCGTTTTCACCGGAAGGCATTGCAAATGCGGTGGAATATCTGATAGAGCATCCGCAGACTGCCGAAAGTTTTGGCAGGACGGCAGCACAAAAAGCCTGCCATTTTGAAAACGATATTCATAGGATTCGTGATTTACTTTACTCACCTTAAGCTATAATGCAAATCTTACAGGGATAATTGCGGAGGACAAATTAATGCAGAAAGAAGTTTTAATTATTATACCTGCTTATAATGAAGAAAAAAATATTTCCAAGGTCTTAGACCGTCTGGAACAGCCTGAAATTGCTGAATTTGCTGATATTCTGGTTATGAATGATGCTTCTTCGGATAACACCAACTGGATTGTCAAAGCAAGACACCACGCCGTTGTCACGCATGTATTTAACCTCGGCTACGGCAGTGCCTTACAGCTCGGTTATAAGTATGCAATCCGCTGTAATTACCGCTACGTCATTCAGATGGATGCGGACGGACAGCACGATGCCGGTAATTTAATCAATCTGTACCGTGCGTTAAAGACCCCTGATGAAAACGGTGTCTATCCCGATATTGTACTGGGGTCACGCTATTTAAACGACAGTCCGTACTTTGAAACCTCGGCTTTAAAACGTTTTGCATTTTTCTTATTCCGCCATATTATCAAGTGGTCAACAGGACGTACCATCATGGACCCGACAACAGGATTACAGGGATTAAGCCGCCGTGCCGCCTTGTGCTATTCAAAATTCGGCAATTTTGATGAAAAGTACCCGGATGCAAATATGATTACCAATATGCTTTTATCAGATTTTAATATTGTGGAAATTCCGGCGGTCATGCATTTAAGAGAACACGGAAAGAGCATGCACTCCGGTTTAAAACCAATCGGCTATATGTTTCATATGTTTTTTAGTATTCTTGCAGTTTTAATCCGGCAGAAAATCTTTAAAAATGTACCGAAAGCGGAGCGTTATAACAATGATATTCAAAAAACACAATAAATTTAAGCCGCATCTATCCATTGAAAATGCAGATGAACGCACGGCTAATCCCAAAAGAGGGTGGTACAGCATTTATCCGTTTACACTGCCGGACTGTCCTGATTTTAAAGAATTGCAGTGGTGTCTAAAAAAACAGGAATCCCTGTGCCTGGTACGTGTCTGTATCGGAAATTATGCTGCACGCAGTTTTGATACACCGGCACTTACGGTTTTTGAAGAAATTTTGTCTTTTTTTGCCCGTCATAACAAAGACATGATCTTGCGGATTATCTATGATGATGAAGGAAAGGGCATGGAACACGAACCTGCTGGACTTTCACAAATCCAGTCCCATATGGACCAGCTTGGCAGTATCATTTACAAATATGCTGAACATATCTACACTACGCAGGGACTTTTTATCGGAAGCTGGGGGGAAATGCATACTTCCAAATTCTGCGACAGACAGAGTCTGTGTCGTCTGATAGACAGCTTTTATCATGCCACAAAAGGCGCTGTCGCCATGGCAGTGCGCACGCCCGCACAGCTGCGCAGTCTTGAAACGGGACTGTCTGAATATACGGATCCCGGCACACGCAGACAGATTCTTTCCCTGACCGGACTGTATAACGATGCCATCACCGGCTCTGAAACCGACTACGGCACTTATGCCGCCGGGGATACCGTCTCCGGTAATATTCCCTCTGATAATGTGTCTTGGGGGAACGTAAACTCCGGTGACGGAAAGTGGAGCAGGAGCGCAGAGCTTTCTTTTCAACAGGAACGGTGTATACAGGTTTATAACGGTGGGGAGGTTATCATGCCGAATCCATACAATGACGGGGATACCGCAATTGAAACGCTCACCAAAATGCACGTTTCTTACCTGAACAGCCAGTATGACGGCACCGTACTTCAAAAATGGAAAGAACAAAAGACAGACAAAACTGAATCCGTCTTTGAACAAATCGACCGCCGTCTGGGGTATTGTCTGGTTTTATCCGCTGTCAAAGCGGCTGATAAAAACTGTTCCAAATTTATAATTACCATAAAAAATACCGGCTTTGCCGCCCTGTATGAGCCGGTCATTTTAACACTGTCTGCTGTCTGCTGTACGGCTGATAATATAAATAATGCACCCTGTCTGTCGTCAGAAAACATCATACTTGGCAGGAGTGAGATTGCAAAACTCCCGGCGGGAGAGCAGTGTATCGTATCCGTTGACTGCCCGCTTATAGCACTTTCTTCCGGTCAGTATAAACTAACTGTTTCCATGGCACTGAAACGCAGTCAAAAAAAAGTCTTTTTTGATAACTGTGATACAGTGGGAATCCTGACGGTCATATAAATTTACGCCTGTATTTTGTTGTCTGTTTGATTCCATATCGGAACTCTATTTACTCAAATATAAAGGTACCACACAGGTATCCGTTTTCCGTCGGTTCTTCTGTGAGTGCAAATCGGATTTGTTCACCGCTCTTTGGACTGCTCATTTTCAGATAAACCTGATAAGTTCCCTTTGCAATGTGCAAAAACACCGGACAGGAGAGTGTAACTATGCTGTCCGGCTGTAATGCTGTGGTTGAGAACTGTTCACCCAGATTCTGTGTCTGTATGATATTTCCCTCCATGTCACATATCCTCAGTTCTGTCGTAAAATTATAATATGCCGGTGCAAAGCCGGTATTTTTTACTGAAAGCGTAAGCTGTGCCGTCTGTCCAAACATTTTATAAGAAAATGCCGTCTGGCTGATTTCATAGCGGTAACCTAAATGCGCGCCGATATAATCATAACCTGTCGTGTCTTCATACGGCTGATTTTTCCATTTTTTTAAAACCTTTTCATCATACATACGGTTTAAATACGATACGTGCATTGTCTGCAATGTATTCATTGCATTTTCAACGTCATTGTAAACGGTATCGGATACGACTTCGCCGCCGTTTGGCACGGTAAGACAAACTTCATCCTGATAAGAAAGTTCACGGCTTCTGTTGGTATACGTTCCCAAATCCGACTCCGATGCCATAATACCGTCATTAAACAGCCCTGTTTTTATAACCGCCGCCTGTCCTTCATCCAGATGATCCGCCGCCAAAACTGCACGAAGCTGAGCCGGTGTACGTACTGCCATATAAATTTCATTATCCAGACAGCCCCGCAAAACCGTAAAAAGCTGTATCTGTTCCTCTTCGGATGAAAAACGGGAGTGGTGCATTTCACCATAATTTCCTATAAAAATTCCCTGCACCAGATAGATATTGTCTCTATGCTCATTCAGTATTTGTGCGCACTGCCGCATATGATTTTCAATCTGTGAAATGTCGTTTGGCTCAGTGCTTTGCGCATTGCCGTCCCAGTCATATAAAAAACGCAGAATCAGGCTGCAGGAGCTTTCTTCCCAGCGGGTAAGGATATGTTTCAGCTCTGCCAGCGCATTTTCGGTAAGGTCACGGTCTGCAAACTGTTTTAAATTGATTTGAAGCAGCGCCAGCCGGTCATTGGCACTTTCACTCTGTGCAACAGCCGCAGAAATCTTTGTATCCAAGACACTCCATGCCGGATTCTGTCCGGCTGTCTGACTTTCGTCCGTCAGCGTATAGCCGTAAATCTGATACCAGCCACAGTACGGATTGTGCAGAACTTCCTGTGTCACCGTTAAATCTGCCTGCGTCCACACCGGCTTTTTATTGTATACAAAATACAAACACAATCCAGCTGTTCCTAAAATCACCACAGTCACACAGACTGCAAGAATACAGACTGCCCGACGGGTTATCTGCAAATTTCTATTTTCCGGTTTATTTTTCATTGCATTTACCTTTCTAATTCATTGCAACATATGATATAATGAGCACAAATGCCATTAACGAACGAACAGCCCTGCAAAACAGGGCGAAAAACGCAATAACGTATGTTTATAAATGTAAGGATAAAGAAGGCGCAGCATACAATATCCTCACATCATAGTTGGAGGCTTTTGACCCTAACATTATAAATATATGATATAAGTTATATCATGGCAACAGAAAGCAGGCAATTTATGACAAAAAAAAGTATGCAGTCTTCCACTTTAGATTTTGTAATTACATGGGTCGATGGCAGTGACCCTGCATGGCTTGATGAAAAAAGCCATTTTGCATCCGGCAGTGAAGCCGATAACCGGAAAGAACGCTACCGCGACTGGGATCATTTAAAATACTGGTTCCGCGGCATTGAAAAAAATGCACCCTGGGTTCATAATATTTATTTTGTAACATGGGGACATCTTCCTGCGTGGCTTAATACCGCACACCCGAAACTGCATATCATAAAACACACGGATTTTATTCCACCGCAGTATCTGCCGACTTATAATTCGCATACTATTGAATTAAATCTGCACCGGATACCGGGACTTTCAGAAAATTTTGTCTACTTTAATGACGATGTCTTTTTAATCCGCCCGGTAACGCCGCAGCATTTTTTTAAAAGCGGAAAGCCCTGTGATATGCTTGCCTTACAGCCGGTTGTTGCAAATCCCGCCAATCCGGTCATGTCACATATCTTTTTAAATAATACGCTGGTGCTGTCAAAATATTTTAACAAACGTGAAAATATCCGCCATCAGTGGCGTAATTATTTTAAACCCGGATATCCGCCACTTTATTTCTGTTATAACTTTCTGGAACTGGCTTTTCCGCTGTTTTCCGGATTTTATACGGTACACGGCGCTTCACCGCTTTGCAGATCAACCTATGAAACACTCTGGGAAAAGGAGTATTCACTTTTAGATGCAACCTGTTTACACAAGTTCCGTCATGCAGACGATGTCAACCAGTACCTTTTGCGGGAATGGCAGAAACTGACCGGTTATTTTACAGCGGAAAATGTCTGCCGCAGCTTCCGCTATTTTAATGCGGCTTCGGATAATAAAAAGCTTGTGTCTGTCATTAAAAAGCAGAAAGCAGATATCATCTGTATCAATGATGCCAATACAGCCATTGATTTTGAACGTGCCAAAACACAGATTAATACCGCTTTTTCCGCGCTTTTTCCTGAACCTTCTTCTTTTGAAAAAGGGCAGTAATTTTATGAAACCACAATGATTGGAGGTCTTTTTTTGAACGGCAAATCGCGTACACAGTATTCTGCATACAATACCAGCATTGCCCTGTTTTCCAGAGCCGCCGCAATTCTTATGGGATATGTTGTGCGCGTTGTTTTTACCCATGTGCTGTCGGAAAATTACGTCGGTATCAACGGACTATTTACTGACATTTTAAATGTACTGTCCCTGTCGGAAATGGGCATTGAAACGGCGATTTCCTTTGCCCTGTATAAACCAATTGCAGACGGCAACACGGAAGCGCAGAAATCCATTATGCACCTGTATCAGTGGTTTTACCGCTTTGTGGCTGTGTTTGTTGCCGCCGCCGGAATCTGTGTCATTCCGTTTATGGACATTTTAATTAAAAACAAACCGGATATTCCGCACCTGACTTATATTTATATCCTGTATCTGTTTAACACAGTGCTGTCTTATCTGTTTGTATACAAGCGCACCCTGCTTGATGCCCATCAGCTCATGTACATTGGAACACTGTCCAAAACCGTTTCATGGGTACTTCAGGATATCGTCCAGATTGCGGTCCTTTTGCTTACGAAAAATTTTATTTTGTACTTATATGTATATATCCTGACGACACTGTTTTCAAACATTTACATTTCAAAAAAAGCTGAGCGGATTTTCCCGTTTCTGCGGGATAAAAATATTGCTCCTGTTGAAAAGCAGGAGCGGAAGCACATTTTAAAAAATATCCGTGCCATGATGATGCACAAAATCGGAGATGTGATTGTCAATAACACTGACAACCTGCTGATTTCAAGCTTCGTCGGCATTGCCAGTGTCGGCTGTTATTCCAATTATTATCTGCTGATTGGCTCTGTCCAGCAGGTCTTAAACGAAACCTTTCAGGGGATTACCGCCAGTGTCGGCAATCTCGGTGCAACAGCTTCCAAAGAGCGGGTGCAGACGATTTTTTCTTCCGTCTTTTTACTCAACCACTGGCTGTTTTCTTTTGCCGCCATCTGCCTGTTTGAGCTGCTCAATCCCTTTATTGTGCTGAGTTTCGGTGAAAAATATTTGTTTACAACCGATATCGTATGGATTCTGTGCATTAATTTTTATATCCGGGGGCTTACCCGTTCCTGCCTGATTTTTAGAAATTCTTTGGGATTGTTCTGGTATGACCGGTATAAATCCATTGCCGAAGCACTGATTAATCTGATTGTTTCCATTATACTGGCACAACGCTTTGGTACATTTGGTGTTTTTATGGGAACTTTTATCAGCACTGTTACCACAACACTCTGGATTGAACCGTTTGTTTTATATAAGTATCATTTTAAAACATCCGTATTTGTGTATTACCGCAGACTTTTGCTCTACTGCATTGAAAGCGGCTGTGTATGGCTGGCGGCACATTTCCTGTGTGAAAAATGGTCTGCTCTCTGGCATATTACCGGCATTATTCCCGATATGACACTGCGTCTGGTCTGCTGTACATTTGTAGTGAATTTTGTCTTTATCATACTTTATAAAAACAGCAGTGCCATGCAGCTGTTACTTCATAAATGGAGAGGATTACGAAAATGAGAAACGAAGATTTTGTACTGCTTCATTTTTTAAAATTTGCACTTTCCGGCGACCCGGCTATGGGCTTTGACAAAGAATCTGCCAACCGGACGCAGCTTCGCTTTGTATCGGATTTCTTTAAAAAATGCTCTGATGATATGAACTGGACAGAACTGATTCATACCGCAGACAGACACAGTGTCTTATCCCTGCTGTATGATACGCTTACCGCCGTCAATGTCTGCGCAGCGCAGTGTGAAACGCAAAATTCCACGCCGATACAGAATCAAACCGGCAGTTTTATACCGGCACAGACTTTGCAGATACCGCAAATCCCGCAAGACCTAATGCAACAGGTACAGATAAAAAGCACGCAGATTGTCCTGCAAAATTACCGACTGTTATATTACAGCAGTTTTTTAATTACCCTTTTGGAAGAAGCCGGCATTTCTGTCCTGCTTTTAAAAGGCTGGCAGACTGCACAGCTTTATCCTGTCCCGGAAGCGCGCAAGTCAGGAGATATCGATTTGCTGATTCCATATCCTGCACAGTTTGAACAGGCTGTCTGCGTTTTGGAAAACCACGGATTTCAAAAAGAATCCACACAGCTGACACATCACCATACTGTATTTACGGCTCCGGAACATTTTCATATTGAACTGCATGCCATGCTTTCCGAACCATTTGAACAAAATGAACTAAATACAGACATTGCGGCGCTTTTACCTGAATATAATAGTCACAGGATTCACAAAACCATACTGGGATATCCCATCTGTGCCGCCACTGACCCCTACGATGCGTACTACCTGCTTTTGCATATGTTACAGCACTTTGTGCGTGCGGGTTTTGGTGTAAAGCTGTTATGTGACTGGACAGTCTTTTGGAAACGCGGCCTTTCACAGGACACAAAAGAGGTCTTTTTACAGCTTCTAAAAAAAACACGGCTTGAAAATTTTGCGAAAGCGGTTACGGCGCTGTGTGTACTGTATCTGGGACTGCCTTACACGCAGATTTCATTTTTATTTGGAAATGTTTCTGAAAAGGAAGCTCTTTCCCACAACCGCAAGCACTATGCAGCCTTAATGGATGAAATACTGGAAGCGGAAGAATTCGGACATTCCAGCACTAACCGTATGGTATTTTTAAAAAACAGCAGTCTGACAGGGTTTCTTTGTGAATTCCACCATCAGATGAAACTGGGAAACAGCCATTCCGACTGTATCCTTTTATGGCCATATCTGTGGTGCACAACACTTATCCGTTTTTTGAGAAACAACCGCAGAATCCGCAAGACAAGTACCTTGTCCATTTTTAAAAAGGCTTCCCAGCGCAGCCGTCTTTTGCGGGATTTAAAACTTTTTGAAAAATAGGTCAAAAGTATTGACTGACTAAATAAAAAGGATTATTCTAATACAGAATGTAATGAATTGGAGGTTTATCAGTTATGGCAAACTATGAAAAACCTGTCATTATTGACACAGAGGAGCATTATGAAGGGGTATATGCTGCCAGCGGTGACAATACAGACAGCGGGGTTTCCGCACCGAAATGCGACAGCAAATACATGAATGGTGTATGGCATGCACCGGACTATAATAATACAACTTCTTATATCCAGCGTTTCGGCTGTAACGGATGTCCGGCTTTCCGTTACAACGGCTGCGGACTCCAGCTTGAAAAATACTGGGGAAGCTACGATGTTGATAACGGCAACCGCTATCCGAACTGGGAGCGTATCGGACACCAGCCTTATGATGCGATTGACTGGGGCGATGTCGGTATGTGCTAATACATAAGAATCCGTAACAGGCGGCATACAAAAAATCATCAGGGATTTTTAAAAGTCCCTGATGATTTTTTGTATTTCTTCCGGCAAAAGCTGCCTGCAGCGTGTATCCTGTATGGCATATACATTTTTACATAATTTCAGTGCTGTCGGGCGGTGTGTCGTAACAATGCACGTTCTCGGCAGTGAATCTTCCATAATATTTTTTAAAACCTGTTTTTCCGTTTCAATGTCGAGTGCCGAAGTGGCTTCATCGAGGAGCAGTACCGGTGCATTTTTAAGCAGTGCCCTTGCAATGGAAAGGCGCTGTGCCTGCCCTTCTGAAAAATTGTTCCCGCGTTCCCCGATTTTTTCATGAATGGTATCCGGAAGCTGTCCGATAAATTCCCATGCACACGCTTTTTTTAAACAGTCTATGATTTCTTTATCCGTGGCATCCGGCTTGACACTTCGCATATTGTCAGCAATCGTTCCCGAAAACATCGCATTGCCCTGCGGCACATACGCATAAAGCTGTCTGGTGGCAGGAGAGAGCGGCAGTGCCTGTGAATCCTTCTGGAGCTGGCTGTTTCCGTCATAACCTGCATCACCTGCATATAGCTTCATCGTTCCCTGCTGTGGTTCAAGTAAAGACAGTAAAAGACGGAGCATTGTCGTTTTTCCGCCGCCGGAGGCTCCGACCAGCCCTGTAAGCTGTCCCGGTTCTGCTAAAAAATCCACCTTGTTTAACACCTGTTTTCCGGTATGATATGCATACGATACATTTTCCATGCAGATTCCGATTCCCGACTGCTTATTTTTCTTATAAAATACTTCTGCCTGCTTTCTATCCGAAAAATCTTCATGCGGCATATCTAAAATATCCATCAGCCTGCCTGCCGAAGTCGTTATCGAAACAGCTGTCGGAACCATGCCGATTAAGGCATTCAACGTACTTGTAAGACTGCCCGACAGCGATAAAAAAAGCGTCATTGTACCGTATGTAATTGCCCCGGTAAACACCCGGTAAATGCCGAGCGCGTAACAGCTGTATGAAACCACAATCCCCACAAAAGACATCATAATCGATGTAAATGCACTGAGCTTCTGAAATTTCTTTTTCATCAAAAAATAGTCTTTTTGCAGTTCCTGTAACTTGCAGACGTAGAGTGGAATTAAATCAAATGCCTTAATCGCCTGGATATTAGAAAACGTTTCCTGATGAAATCCCGACATTTTTGCATTCATTGCCGCACTCTGTTTATTATTGGCCTGCATTTTAGACAGCAATGTCTTAGACATCACGATACTCACCGGGATTCCAATCAGCGCCAGCAGGGCAAAGGTAACATCATAGTAAAATACCACTGCAAAAGACGTTATAAATTTTGCGGTATAAATAATCAGATTCGGTATCCAATTTAACACACCCGATGAAATCACAGATACATCACTGCTCCAGCGGGTCAGTAAATCTCCCGTATGATACGCCATCAGCGGTTCTAAACGTGTTGTCAGCATTTTGTGGAAAATGTCTGCCTTCATTTCCTGATCGACTTTTAACGAAATCATATTGGACAGATAATTTAACAGCTGTGTCACACAGATATTACCGACTGAAAATGCAATATACCATACAAATGTCATAACAAGCCGCGAAGCCTGATGTCCGGTAATCAAATCAACCAAATCTTTGGAGAGCAGACTGCTTACCAGTCCGATTACCGTACCGAGAAGACCCGTTCCCGTGTAAAACACGATTTCTTTCCAGTACATTCTCACATACGAATAAATCCATACCGTCTGAATCCAAAGCTGCTTAAACCGCCCGCTTTTTAGCCGCTCACAAATCCATTCTATTTTTTTCTTCATTTTTCCTTCCTTAATAATATATGCTAGTCCTTTTTTTCTGCCAACCAACCGCCTTTACGCACCGTCATTATATTGTTAAATATTTATCAATATATTCTTTCATCACAGCCGCCGCAGACGGTTCCTGCGTACAGTAAAGCTGCCGGATTGGAATACGATCCGAAAGTTTTTCTGCAAATAAAAGGCTGTCATCAACCTGTTTTTCTGTCCATGCCGGTGAAATCATGCGCTGTGCGGTGTAAAGCTGTCTTTCGCCCTGAGGCAGTTTACAGACCCGGTTCTCCGTTCCTCGTTTTAAAAGAATAATGCCGCCAAGCGGGTATTTTTTCGTTGTATAGACACCGGAAGTCCCGCACCATGGAATCCCATAGACAAAGACTTCGTCATTTTCCATACCGAGCAGATTCAGATCGCCGTTTAATACCGGTACAGCATAAAGCTTTTCCCACAATTTAACATGGGTCGTTTTTCCCGTACCTGATGATGCCGAATACAGCCACGCCTTTTCTTGATAATAGTTGGAAGCTGAGTGCAGTGCATATTTACCGTGCAGTGCCGCAAGATAAAAAAATGCTGCGCGGAAACCATAAAACAGTTCATCAACTGCTTCCTGCTGCGTCGAGCCGTCATAATAAAATACCGCTTCTTTACCGTCAAAGGAAAGCATGCACAATGCCAGATGATGATTGGACGGAAAACGCAGCATATAATCTCCACTGCACCGGTAAACATCTAACTGACTGCCAAACAACAGCAGTTCTCCTGCAATTTCCGGGACTTCTGACAGCGGTCTGACACGCCAGCTCTGGGAAATACCGCTTTGCTTAACCGTATGAGCTGACGGATTCTCTTTTCCGTCCTCTAAAAAAGGTTCAAAAAACGCATGAAGCCATTCCTTTCTGCCTTTATAATGCACCTGAATGCCTGCGATATTGTAACGGCAGTAATACGCATTTCCCTTTGCCTGAAACGGAGCAAACGGAAATGCCTGCATTTCCTTAGCGGAAGCCTGTATCATGCCAAACTGAAACAGCGTCAGCACATATGTACTTAAATCACTGCTTATGGAAGCTGCTGTGACTGTGGAAGCTTCTTCGCCTATAGATGCAGGTTTCACGGTTTTGGTGCCCTCTGTCATTTCAATACTTTTCACATATTCCGTATAGGCAGATAACAGTTCTTCCCATGATAAATCCTTTTGTAACAAGTCCCAGATGACACAGCCGGTCTGATTGATTTTTAAACAACGGCGCCTGTCTGCAATCCGCTGTCCTGTCGGTATAATATAAAATGTATCCGCAAGCTGTCTTATCACATACCCCGCCCTTGTTTTCATCTGCACATCCGCCTTTCTTCATTTCTATATTACTTTTTTCATGTGCTTTCTTAAACGCTTTTTTATCATATCATTATTGCATTTCCTTGACAATAGCAGGCTTTACGACTTATAATTTGATTAAGTATAAGATTCATTTATGGAGGTAATTTATTATGTCTGCATATGAAAAACCAATGATTCATGTTGTTCCTGAACAGGCAGAAGGTATTTTTATGGCAAGCGGTGATAAAACTGTCTGTCGCTTTGGCAGAACGGAAGCAAATCCCGGCGCTGATACCTGCCAGGCCTGTTCTAAATCCGGCGGTACGGCTTCTAAGCTTGCCGAAAGCACATTCCGTTCTGATTATAACGGATGTCCTGACAATATGCCGGAAAAGCAGTAGGACAAGTGATGCAGACAAATACTTCGGAATCTTTACCTCGTACAATTCCTGAATTGCTGGAAAACCATACCATTCAGGTTCAGCCGCAGGGCTACAGTATGTATCCGCTTTTTGTTCCCGGCAGGGATTCTGCCGTCATTGAAAAAGCGGACTGTGACCGGCTAAAAAAAGGTGATGTCATTTTATACCGCAGGGAGAACGGTATACTGGTTTTACACCGGATCTGCCGTATTACAAGGGACGGCTTTTATACGGTGGGAGATAATCAGACCGCAGTGGAAGGACCTCTGACCGCTTCGCAGATTAGCGGAAAACTGATACATATTATCCGCAACGGACATTCTTTTTCCGTAAATCACCCGGTTTACCGGATTCTTTCCGGATTTTGGCTGTTTCTGCGCCCGGTTCGCCGTCCCATTTGTCTGCTGACTGCAAAGTTGAAAAGTATTGTAAATATATTTTTGATAAGGTACTAGAAAAAAGTTAGGCCTTTTCAAGTTTTTTATTTCTGTTATAATACTAAACATAACAAGCACACAGTTATTTATTTAACTAAAAGCTTATTACAATTCCCCCTAAAGAAATCGCTTCGGCGGTTTCTTTTTTTACATTTTTTAAAATTATTTCTTTTTACAGTCTTTGAAGCTTTTTGTCAGGAACCGGTATAAGATATACGGTTTAGAAACGACTTTTTATCTTTATGAGCTTTCTGGTTTTACTGCCTGATTGCTTTCTGTGACATTGTTGGAGATTTTTTGATTTTGTGCTATACTGTGTATCAGATGATTTTACAAAGCGGCTGTTTTCCGATAACTGCCGGTATTCCTGATGACAGAATATAATTCACGAAAGGAAAATAGTGTAAAAAATCACACTGATGTGCTGATTTTTCACACAGCTATTTGTTTCTGGGCAAAAACAAATAGCCATGATGGCAGATGAGAAATCGCCTACGCGAATTTCTCATCGCCTCTTCGCAACAAGTTGCTCAGAAATGGAGATTAACATGGCATTTTTATTTACACTTTTTGTAACATTTTTTGCGGGCATGGGTGCGGGACTTGGCACCGGCTTTGCCGGAATGAGCGCAGCCGCCGTAATCAGCCCGATGCTGATTACATTTTTAGGCATGGACCCTTATATGGCGGTCGGCATTGCACTGTCCTCTGATGTCCTCGCAAGTGCAGTTTCTGCATTTACCTACGGAAAAAATAAAAATCTGGATATCCGCAACGGTCTGATTATGATGGCAAGTGTGCTGACTTTTACAGTTGTCGGCAGTTATATCGCAAGCCTTGTTCCATCGACAACCATGGGCGGTTTTTCAGTCTTTATGACATTTCTTCTCGGCATTAAATTTATTGTAAAGCCGGTTATGACGACCAAAGAAGCCATGCAGGGCGTTTCCGCCCAAAAAAGAGCCGTTCAGTCTGTTGTCTGTGGTGTCATTATCGGTTTTATCTGCGGATTTATCGGTGCAGGCGGCGGCATGATGATGCTTCTTATTTTAACCAGCGTGCTGGGCTATGAATTAAAAACGGCTGTCGGAACGAGTGTTTTCATTATGACTTTTACCGCACTGACCGGTGCTTTGTCCCATTTTACAATCGGCGGTGCACCGGACTGGACTGTTTTTGGACTGTGCGTTATATTTACATTAATCTGGGCGCGCATTGCCGCCTTATTTGCCAATAAAGCCGAACCAAAGACGTTAAACCGCGCAACCGGTATTGTACTTGTTGTACTGGGAGTTGTGATTTTTGGATTTTCGATATTAAAATAGATGTGTTTAGCGGAGGTGATTCCATGAAGCTTAATTGATTATCTAAGTGCCAGTTTACGGAAGCGTCCGGCAGACCACCGGGCACAGTACGGAACGATGCGCACTCAGTCGGACCACCTCCCGACATTTATGAAAGCCACAAAAAACGGAGAGCGGATTGTGAAGGCGTTGAAGAATTTGCAAACTACTTAAAAGAGCAGGAAATTAGTCCTGCTCTTTTAAGTAGTGTATACATTATTTTACATTTCTATTGGAATTCCCATATACTCATTCCATATTTCTTCTGCATTATCTTCAATAGAATAGTGCATTATAAAATCAGGAGAGGTTTTTAACATTTTATTTATTGTTGATTTTGCAATTATACTCTGTGCCTGTAACTCAGTTAAATTATGATCATCAACTAACTGTTCCATTAAATAAAATTTGTACTTTTCTACAGATAAGTTATCCATTTGCAACATCTCCTTTCTTTTCTCTTATTATATCACATCTTGTCAACTGTAGATACTCTAAGCTTTCGTATGTATGAAATGATATTTGCTTCGTCATATAATCATATAATATATTATTCACATCTTCCTCTTTGACTTTCTTTTTTAGATTATTTAACGTTTTAGCTAACAAAACAATCTCTTTATCTGCAATAGCACCTTGTACAATATCAAAATTATGTTTGATATTATGAAATTCAGAACCTATACAATTCATATATTCAAATCCATTTCTATTATTTACAATAAATGTGCCCATTTAACATCTGCCTCTGAAAAACATAATATATTACATTTTTCTTTTGCTTTTATTTCATCAAAATTATATGTTAATACATATGATTCAACATATGTAGAATTATAATATCCCAATAATTTGAAAATAGCTACAAAATATATTTATATAATTAATTTTTTGATATATCAGTGTAGAATTGTGATTGTCCATAAATTGTACGTATCTTACACGTTTGAATCATATAAAACATCAGCAGCAGCTTTTTTACCTTCAGTTTGTACGATTGCTTCTTTTAATCGTAACTCACGTTTTAATTCATCATTAAGAGATTTTATTTCTGAAATAGTATTATCATAAGCGGATTTAGAATCCTGTGCTGTTTCCTGTAAATCTTTTAATGATTTGGTATGTTTGATAACAGCAATAGTTGCAACTGTTATTGCACTGACAGCTAATGTAGCCCAACCAGCAGGAGTAGTTGCAAGCCATGTTAATGTTGCTGTAATATTCTCCCAAATTGCTTTAGCACTTAATTTTAATGTTGCTATCCATTTAGGAAGAGTAGAAGAAGCTTGTTTCTTAACAGCCATATCCACACCAAGCATACTTGCAAGTTGTAATGCCTGTTCTTGGGTTAATTTACCACTAGCAACAGCAGCTTCAATATTTTTCTTTGTAAGTTTAGCAACTGAATTACCTTGTGCATCGGTAGCAACTTTTAATTCCATTGCACTCATTGTTGCTTGTACATCGGCATCAGAACCTAAAACAGTTTGAAGAGTTTCTTCGATTTGTGCAGTAGTAAGTTTTTGCTTAGAACTTAACAAACCAGCTTCAAGCATTGCCTGATACTGTAACTCAGGTGTTAATTTTTGTGCAGATAATACCTGTTCAATCTGAGCATTTGATAATCCTTGTGTGCTTAATAAAAGTGCTACTTGTTTTGGTTCGAGGTCAGAAAGAGCATTAGCATATTCTTGAATTTTAAGAGAATCAAATGTACCATAATCAGCATTAGATATTGATTGAATTTCTTCCGTAAGAGATTTTAACTGTGATTCTTTTACATCTTTAAAGGATATTAATTGTCCAACATTAAAACTTTTTCCATCTATGTTTAATTTGCTGAATTTATCTAATACACCATTTGCAATTTTTATATCGTTTATAAAATCCTTGATTTTCTATTTATAAATATTGAATATAATTAATTAATTTGATATTATAAGAATATAATTTCAGGAGGGTTATATATGTCTAAAATAAATATTGTACTAGAGGGTAAATATAAAGATGAAAAAATCTTATATAGTAAAGATATGCTTATATGTGATGGTGGTCTTATCCCACGCTATATTTCTTCCTACACAGTAATTGACGAATCCAACAAAGACCAGTATTCGTTCTGGAAAGGTGCTTTAGGCGTAGCACTATTTGGTGGATTAGGTGCAATCGCAGGAGTCAATGGCAAAAAGAAAAAAGAATACCTTATTGCCGTAGAGTGGAAAGATGGCGAGAAGAGTCTTATCAGCTTAGATGATGAGTATTATAAGGTTTTTGTTAAGAGTAATTTTTAGAAATGTTTGGTGATATTCTACAAAACTGATGTTCATTCTATTAATTCTTTGTATATAATGGTAAAATTTAATTAATGAATATTTTATATACAAAGGAGGTAGATGGGTATGGATTTTATATCACCAGAATTACAGAGGCAAATGCAAAAGAATTATGATAATCGCCAAATAGAAATAAATGCTTCAAAAATGCAATTTGATAGTAGAGCAGAACAAGTTGCTTATTATCTATATGAAGAAATCAGAGATTATCAAAACAAACTTCCAGATACAGAAGATGTAGCAATGTCAATTGTCCAGTTCAATCAGTCAATAACAATTCTTGTCAAAGAAATCGGCTACATTGGTTACAATTTGGTCTGTTTTCACGGAGAGGACACATCTGGCAAACCGTTGGAACTGATACAGCATGTACAACAGTTGAATTTTCTTTTAATGGTTGTACAGAAACCTGAGCTAGAAGTTCCGAAGCGTCAAATAGGTTTTGTAGGTTCAATTGAGAAATAAGATTAATATTTATATTATCACCACCAATCTAAGAGTAGATGAAAGTCTGCTCTTTTTGTTTTAAATCGTTATCATAAGAATAAAAAATTATTATTCTGACTCTAATTTATCATAACTACTTTTATCAAGAATTCGTTCTTCAATAGCTTTAAGAATATTTCTATATTCTTGTTGAGTACAGTTTTCACATAATAAGCGCTTTATAATATGGTCAGCAATATACGATTCTTTTTCATGTTGAATCATTTGCTGTTCAATAAAATTTAACATATTTTCACCTGCTTTCTGAAAGGAGATATTTTATGACTTTAAATTACGATTGTATAAGAGATGTGTTATTATATCTCGAAGATACGCTTGAATATACTGATAATCCGGTTGCTATGACACATAAGAGATTAACCATTAACAATGTTGCAAATGCCTTATCTTCTTATTCCAAAGAAGATGTACAATATACAATAGAAAAGCTTTATGAAGCAAGATATATTCGTATTGTTGATGTTTCAACTGATAGTCAAACATATATGATCAACGGTTATATAGATGATATCACTTGGGAAGGATATAATTTTCTAAACAATATTCGTGAGAAATCTATTTGGGAAGCAACTAAGGAAGGTGCTAAGAAAGTGGGTGCTATGTCTATATCTGCCATTAGTATGATTTCTTTTGAGATTGTGAAAGCTGTTGTAACTAATCAAGAAGTAATTAATAAAATTGTCGCACATATTCCTTGGGTAAAATAGCACAAGAATTTTTACCACACGTCACTCCACATGTTCTTCGTCATACAGCCTGTACAAAAATGATTAATTCAGGAATGAATATTAAAGCCGTACAAACAATAATGGGACACGCAGATATCGGAGTTACACTTGAAACATATACGCATATTAATAATGAGCAGCTACGAAATGAAATTAAAAAGCTTGAATATGTTTCTGAATAAAGTTGACACATTTTGACACATTTTTCATAAGAAAATATAAGAATTTATATAAAATTTTATATTATATATTAAAATTGTGTACAATAAGTAATTATGTGCCGTAATCGTACAAATCCCGTATTTATGCGGCTTTCAAACGATTTACAATATAAAAACTCCACTTACTTGAAAGTTAACTATATAACTTCGTTAAACCTGACTTTAGCGAAGTTATATATTGAATATAATATACGACCCCTTTTTACTTTCTTTTAATTAAAATATCTGTATATTTCAACATGGAATTTCACGCTGAAATTTTACCCGCTACGCAAAAAACACCCACAGGCATTTACTTTTAGCTGTGGGTGTTTTACATCATTTATTGAATTTTAAATTTTGAAACATTTTCTATCAGATTCTGAACATGTACATTCAGATTCTGAATTGTTTCTGTTGAACTATGGACCATATCTGCCAGTTCTTCCGCCATTGCAGAAGTTTCCTCTGTAGATGCTGCATTGCCCTGTGCAAATCCATTGAGCTTCGTTAAAGCATCTGTGATATTCTGGCGCTGGATTTCAATGCTGGCAATCATGTTATCAATTGCGCCGACCGAGCTGACACAGGCTTTCAGGCTGCTGCTTAATGCGTTGAAATCGTTCTGTGCCGCATGAATATATTCAAACTGCTGATGAACATCGGTCTGCATGCCTTCCATGACATGAATAAACTGATTGGAGTTTACCAGAAGTTCTTCTACAACGTGGTCAATTTCCACGACATTTTCAGCAGACTGTTTTGCAAGGTTGGCAATCTGTTCTGCAACAACCGCAAATCCCTTTCCTGCTTCTCCAGCTCTTGCCGCTTCAATTGAAGCATTTAATGCAAGTAAATCCGTCTGGTCTGCAATATCGTTAATCAGATTTGCAGCATCTTTAATCTTCTGTGCAGATTCATTTGTCTTTGCCGCCTGATCATACATATCCAAAATCTGTGTTCTTGTCACTTCACTGATACCGACAAGTTCATCTAATGTCTTTGTTGAAGTATCATTTAACGTCTGCATATCCTGTGCATTACTGTCTAAATGTTCTACTTCTTTTTCTGTCTGCACAATGCCATTGCCGATGGCTTCAACATCTTCTGTGGCAGCTCTTGTATACTCTGCCTGTGAAGTTACATTCTGCGTAATATCATCTACTGCCGTTGATACGTCGCTGATAGATACAGACATCCGTGTAAAGGCTTCCTTGAAGCTGTCAAGTGCCGTACTGATTTCTTTCGATACGCCTGAAATATTGGCTACAAGTTCTTTAATATTGCCCTGTGCCGTATTTAAGGAAACTGCAGTCTGACCGATATCATTCATAATCTTTACCGAAGCATCCTGCGTAATGTCGCCGTCTGCAATTCGCGCCGCCATCTGCTGAATCTGCTTTAACGGCTTCACAATAATATTTTCACTTTCAATATAAGAAAGAATAATTGCAACAATTAAAAGAATCACTGCAACAGCCACAATCATCATAACCATTGATGAAAAATTATCACGAATCTGTCCCTTTACTTCTGACATTTCAGCTTCCATATCATCGACATAATTGCCTGTTGTTACAACCCAGCCCCACGGCTCAAATTTTTGTGAATAAGCCACTTTTAAGGCAACTGTCACACCATCTGCTTTTGTAAAATAAAACTGATTATATCCGCCGCCGTTATTAGCTGTCTTCATAATCTCCTGAATAATCATGACACCGTTCTGATCCTGCAAGGTATAACGGTTCTGCCCTTCATTCTGTGGCAGAATCGGGTGCATGACAAGACTGTAATCGCTTGCATCAATCCACATATATCCGCTGTTGTCATCTCTGTAACGCATTTTACGGACTGCTTCCTTTGCTTCTGTCTTTGCCTGTTCTTCTGTAAGTTCTCCAGCTTTAAAACGGTTGTAATAATATTCAATCACCGCGATAGAAGACTGTACCTCAGATTTGATTTCCGTATTGTAGCCCTGATTCATTGCATCTTCATAATTGCTGTATGCCATATCGGTCGAGGAACGGATGTAATAAATTGCCACACCCGACACAACTGCCGCAACAATCAGCGCAATTGCTGCATACGTGATAATCAGAAACTTTTTCAAACTACTTTTTCTCATAAGCCATACCTCGTTTTATCCTTATTCGGTGTATATCATTGAGGCAGTATAAAATAAAAAAAGAACCGCAGAAAGTGAAATTCCACGGTTCATACATCTATCCGGCACGATTATGTACTCTTTGTTATTGTATATTCCCCAATTCACCCCTATGAGGAAATTATAGCATAATTAGTTTGTTTTTTCAATAAGCAATTCCAGTTGTTTTGCCGCTTTACCGCTCATAATCAATTCTCTTGCCTTATCAACTGCCTCCTGCATGGTCAGATTATCGGAAGCAATATAGATTGCCGCACCGGCATTTAAAAGAACAGCATCCATCTTTGTCCCCTGCTTTCCGGCTAAAATATCTCTTGCAATCTGCGCATTTTCCTGTGGTGTTCCACCAACCAGTTCTTCTTTATTACAACGCTTTAAACCGAACTGCTCCGGTGTAATTTCATAACTTTTAAAGGTATCCCCCTTAAACTCACAGACCTTCGTCGGAGCGCTTAAAGAAATTTCGTCAATGCTGTCGGTTCCGTAAACAACCATGGCACGTTTTACACCAAGGTTATGTAAAACATGTGCCAGCGGTTCTACCAGTTCAGCGCTGTATACACCCAATAACTGCATGGTTGCGCCAGCCGGGTTTGCGAGTGGTCCTAACACATTGAATAAGGTACGGATTCCCATTTCCTTTCTGACACCGCCGACAAAACGCATGGCTGTGTGGTATTTCTGTGCAAATAAGAAACACATATTGATTTCTTTTAAAACCTGCGCACTCTGTGCCGGCGCAATATCAATTTTTACGCCGAGTGCTTCAAGGCAGTCTGCTGTGCCACATTTGCTGGAAGCCGCTCTGTTGCCGTGCTTTGCAACCGGGATTCCCGCAGCCGAAGCCACAAATGATGACAATGTGGAAATGTTAAAGGTGTTTGAGCCGTCCCCGCCTGTTCCTACAATTTCAAGGACATCCATATCATTTAAAAAGCGTTCACAATGCGCGCGCATGACCTTTGCTGCCGCCGTGATTTCATCAATTGTTTCTCCCTTCATGGCTAATGCCGTAAGAAAAGATGCTTTCTGGGCATCCGTTGCCTGATTGGTCATGATTTCTTCCATGACTTCACCCATTGTTTCTGCTGTTAAATCGTTTCTTTTTACTAACTGTGCAATCGCTTCTTTAATCATTGTTTTTACCCCTTTTCTTTTATAAATAAGAATATGCTTTGCACATTCTCGCGCCGAGCGCGGTCGTTTGCGACAAACTACATCTTCGCGCGAGTGTGCATCATCGGCACGTAGTGCCTTTTGTGTAATAGGGAATTCTATCGGAATTTCCTATTACATAAAAAAAGTCCCTGAATGAACAAAATTACATCGTTCATTCAAGGACGGTTCTTCTTACCGCGGTGCCACCTTGCTTTGCATCCGGCTCTGCCGCCGGTCACACAACTCTATGGAATACTATCATATTCCCGGCATGTAACGTATGCCTTACGTTATGGAATACTAAAGATAAATACTATCTCTTTGACCATACCCTCCGTGGTCCATTTAACAGACTGCATACTGCCGGTTCTCAGCACTCCCGGCTCTCTGTAAGCGCATCTTCTGCTGTTATCTCCACTTCAACGGTTTCTCACCTATAGTTCTATTAAAATTAATTATACGCTGTCAGCTTCATTTGTCAACCCTTTAATATCGCACAAAGCTGTTCTTTTTCAAAAATATCGTCAAATAAAAATTCTTCTGCAAGGTCTTCAAGATTTTCCTCTGAATACTCAACTTCTCTTGAAAAAATGTGAATGAGTTCCATACGGTCTTTAAATCCGTATTTTTCACCGTTCTGAATCCAGCGCAGAAAATCCATTTCCTGTAACACTAAGTAATTGGCTGTAATCAGCTGTGCTTTGCCGTATACGTCATGGTCGTATGCGGCTTTCATGAAATAACGAAATACAAAATATGCTATCAGATTGATATATTCCCGCTCCCGCTCCTGCACTGACCTCTTGAATCGCGCAAAGCTGTCACGATATGCCTGCGCCGAAAAATCTTCTCCGTGCAGGACCGAAAACAGCTCTTCCTTCTGCCGGTTCCAGTCCTCATTTAAAACTTCCAGTGCATCATACGCATACAAAATGCGTTCCAGCCCGTCCTGACGGTCAACATCGGCACTATCGCTCTGTGCTGTCTGCGGAACGTTCGCCTGACGGTCTTTTTGCTGCTTTGGTGTATCTGTATCTGTAAATTTTCCCCACTCCGTATAACTGCTTTGCGCAATCCGGTCGCAGGCGGCGGTATCATTGACATTGACCGCTTCCTGCAACTGATGACAGACTTCTAATAAAAGTATCAGCTTATCTTCCAATGACATTTTAGTATCGGTGAGCATTTCAAATATCTGACTGCGCACGGAAAAAAGCTGCTTTGCCAGTGGTGCATCAAATTCCGCATCGGAAACTTCTTCTTCCGAAATCGTTTCCTCGTTAAATGTAAATGCTTCCTTATCCTGACAGATAATTCTTGCGGCTTCTTCACAGGCAAGTCCGATGCCGGTTTCTTTTACCGCGCCGTAATATTCCGTATAGCGCGGAAACTGGGTACAGACAACACCCATTTTATCTTCACCAAGCACCTGATAAATCTCACACAGACCTTTGCTGTCCAGAAAAGGACATTTGCCGTCCTTTAAACGGAAACAGTATTCATCGGTGCGGGTAATGCTGTTTCTTAACCTGTCACCAAATTCTCCCTCCATGGAAAGGTAATACTGTGCTGTTTCCTCGTCAATATCAATCTCCCAGCCGCCGACACAACAGTTATCCCGGCAGTCCGAGGCTATACAGTGAAATGCTTTATAATAATGTGGTACACGCTGAATCAATCGTTCCTCTTTTCCGCAGTGCCAAACACTGCTTTATCTTTCTATTTTTAATGATGTTGCGGCAAATGCCCCAGTCATGCAGTCTACGGGTTGTTCCGTGCTTCGCACTGACATCATAAAATCTATTATAATGAAAGGAACATGAAAAAACAAGAACCTGTCATCTTAATAAAAAGCACCACTCCGGGCTGGCAGATGTTTAAATTTTCTGTCTGACGACCCGGAAAGGTGCTTATTTAATACTATTTATTTCCCTGTAAAACTGTTATAAGTTATAACTGACGGATATATTCCGAAGCTGAAACAGCGGCATTGGCGCCGTCTGCAACAGCTGTTATAACCTGACGTAAATGCTTCGTGCGCACATCACCTGCCACAAAAAAGCCGTCCTGTGAGGTCTTTCCGGTTTCATCTGCGACTACATAGCCCTGTGTATCCAGCTCTAGGAAGTCTTTTAAATGCTCCGTGTGCGGAATCATGCCAACTGCCACAAAAACACCATCGGTCTTTAACTTTGTGCCGTTATTTAACGTCACTTCTTCCACTTTCTTCTCTCCGGAAACCGCAGTAATCACTGCATTGGTAATCACCGTGATATTTTCCTTTTCACGGATTTTCTGTAACGTTCTTGCAGAACCGCGGAATTCGTCCCGTCTGTGAACCAGATAAACCCGTGTACAGATATCGGACAGATACAGTGCATCGTCTAATGCGGTATCGCCGCCGCCGACAACAACTGCCGTTTTGCCCTTATAAAAAACGCCGTCACAAATTGCACAGTAAGAGATTCCTTTTCCTGCGTAATCTGCTTCTTCCGGCAGACCTAACGGACGGTGTTTTGCACCTGCTCCGTAAATGACTGTTTTGGCTTTAATGACTTCGCCGTTCTCAAATGAAACGCTCCAGCTGTTTTCCTTTTTTTCAAAAGCAACGGCTTCACCTTCGTAAAATTCAACGCCTAATTTTTGGGCATCTTCTAAAAAGATTTCACCTAAGTCATAGCCGCTTTTGCCAACCAGTCCGAGGTAATTATCTACCTGACCGCTTTCTGCAATCTGACCGGTTCCCATGTATTCTTTTTCTGCAACCAGTACCGAAAGACCGGCGCGCTTTCCGTAGATTGCCGCGCCAAGTCCTGCCGGTCCGCTGCCGATAATCAGACTATCCCACATAAAATTCCTCTTTTTCCGAAACATCGCCTTCAATATGGAATGAGTTGAGTACCGGATTTTCTCTGTCCATCAGGGATAAAATCAGATAACTTGCACTGCTGTCATATGCCAGACGCTTATCTTCCTCGGACGGTCTGGACGGTGATTCCGGATGAGAGTGCCAGTTGCCAAGCGGTTTCAATCCATTTGCACGCATATCCTTTACGGCTGCTAACTGTTCTTTCGGGTCCAGTGAAAAATGCTCATTGGAATGGTCAATATTGGTCAGCAGATAGACTTTTTCAATAATCTTGTCATCGCCGTCAATTCTTCCTGCAATCAGACCGCAGGCTTCATCTGGCAGTTCTGATTCTGCGTGTGCCACCATTTTTTCATAATCTGTTTGTGAAAGTTTTACCATATCTGTTTTCCTTCCCTGTCTTATATTCGGCTTATTCTACTTGCCGTCACATTCTGCCTGTTCGTAATCGATTAATTCCGTAATAGTCGGATGGTCGCCGCAGACTGCACAGCCTGATGTATCTGAAGGCAGCTTAATCTTACGGAATTCCATTTTTAATGCATCATAAGTTAATAAATAACCTGTGAGTAAATCACCGACACCTAAGATGTACTTTACAGCTTCCATTGCCTGAAGACTGCCGATTACACCGCCCATTGCACCGATGACACCGGCCTGCTTACAGGTCGGTACAGCATCCTTTGGTGGTGGATCTTTAAATACACAACGGTAGCACGGTCCCTCTCCCGGTACATAGGTCATTAACTGACCCTTGAAACGGATAATACCTGCATGGGAGAATGGTTTCTTTGCCATTACACAGGCATCGTTAATTAAGAACTTCGCCGGGAAATTGTCTGTACCGTCAATGATAAAGTCATAATCCTTAATTAAGTCCATAACATTTTCAGATGTAACGAATGTACGGTATGTATTGACTGTTACATCCGGGTTGATTGCGTTCATGGTTTCCTTTGCAGACTGTACCTTTGCCTTGCCGATATCTGCTGTTGTATGAATAACCTGACGCTGTAAATTTGATAAATCCACTTCGTCCGCATCTACGATACCGATTGTTCCGACTCCGGCTGCTGCCAGATATAATGCTGCCGGAGCACCGAGTCCGCCTGCACCGATAATTAATACCTTTGCATTTAATAATTTTTTCTGTCCCTTAGCGCCAACTTCCTTTAAAATGATGTGACGGGAGTAGCGCTCTAACTGGTCGTTTGTAAAAGCCACTACTGTCCACCTCCCATGAAATATAAGAATTCTACGTTGTCACCGTCTTTTAACTGCTGTGTTTCAAAATCTGCGCTCTTTGCAAATTCATCATTTACTGAAACGGTTACGTATTCCGGTGTTTCTACATTTTCCTGTGCAATCAGTTCGGAAATCGTGATATTGTCCTTTACTTCCTTTACTACGCCTGCTACTGTAATCTTCATTCTTTAAATCCTCCTTAAACATTTTCTGAAATGAATTTCTCTAAATCTGCTTTTTTCTGTACACCTGTCAGACGCTGTATTTCTTTTCCGTCTTTAAAAAAGACCAATGTCGGTGCCGATGACACTTCGTATTTTTCAACGAGTTCCGGTTCATATGCGATATTGACTTTACCGACATATAACTTACCGGCATAGCTTTCTTCTAACTCTGCCAGCACCGGTGACATTCTTTTACATGGAACACAGCTGTCAGAGTAAAAATCTACAAGAGCAAATGTTCCGTCTGCCAAAACCTTGCTGTCAAAATCCCCAGCATGAATTCGTTCTGCCATTGCCGTACCTTCCTTTTCGTATTTTTTATTCGTCTTCAACCTTCTTGACAATCAAGTCATAAGTTCCGTCTTCATTGTCAATCAGCTTTAAAATCTGGTGTCCTTCTTCTTTGATGCTGCGTGGCACGTTCTGTACCGGTTCGCCATCATTCATGCGGATGGATAAAATCTGTCCGTCATCTAATTCTTCGAGTGCAACCTTTGCCTTTACAAATGTTACCGGGCAGACAACATCTGTAATATCTACTGTATCATCTATCTGAAAATCAGCCATTTGCATATGCCTCCTTTATTACTTCTTCAAATTTTTCTTTGCCGACACGGTCAATTGTGAACTTAAAACGTTCTCCTGCCTGTGCATTCTGTTCAAAGAATGTAATTGCCGCATCACAGACTTTTAACAGCTTATCATGGTCTTCAATAAACGGAATCACCGTGTTACCCTTGTTGATGTGATTACCGAATAATCCGCCAAAGGATACGATATAACCATGTGTTTCATCGTATGCGTTGGTTGGACAGGCCTTGGTACATCTTCCGCAGTAGTTACATTTGCTCTCATCAATGGTAATTTTACCATCTGTTAATGTAATTGCACCGCTACGGCATGCCTTTACACAGACACCGCACTGGATACAGTCGGATTCTTTCCACTGTACCTGAATACCACCTTTGATACCGACATCGTTTTCTTCGGATTTCAGACAGTTGTTCTGACAGCCTGTAATACCGAATTTAAACTTGTGCGGCAGTTCCTTTGCAAAATAACGGTCGTCCAGTTCTTTTGCAAGGGCATATGTATCAATACAGCCGCTTGGACAGATTGCTGCACCCTGACAGGCTGTAATGGTACGAACTCTCGGTCCGCATACGCCCGGTTCAACGTCCCCTTCTGCCAATGCTGCTTTCACTTCATCAATGTCATCTAATTTGATAAACGGAATCTCTACACTCTGTCTGGATGTCAGATGTACATATCCATCACCGAATTTATCCGAAACTTCAGCAATTTTTGCCAGCTGTTTTGCCGTAAGATTTCCTCCGACTACACGAAGTCTTAAAGAGAAGTTGTTTTTTTGTTTCTGGCGCATGAATCCGCCCTTTTTTAACACTGCATAATCTGTTGCCATTTGTACTTCCTCCTGATATAAAGCTTTCTTAGTCTAAATCCTTAATTGCCGAAGTGAAATCTTCTATTAAATCGCTGCCGTCTTCAATACCGACACTGACACGGATTGTATCTGCATAGACACCGGCGTCCCGCATCTGTTCTTCTGTATTGTGGATATAAATTGTAGAAGCAGGATGAATGACTAACGTTCTCGCATCACCGATGTTCGTTGCATTTAACGCGTATTTTAAATGGTTCATCAGCTGGTAAGCTCTTTCCTTTGAACCAACACGCAGTGTCAGAATACCGCCGCCCATGCCGTTTAACTGGCTTTCTACCAGCGGCTTGTATGCATTATTTTCCAGTGCCGGATAATTTGCGGTTACACCGTTTAATCCATCAACTGCCCTTGCAAGTTCTAATGCGTTAGAACAAATCTTATCCATACGCACTCCCAGCGTATCCATACCAATAAAATTAAGGAATGCATTCATCGGTGCTAAACAGCCGCCCATATTTCTCCAGATTCCGTTACGCAGCTTTGCAACGTAGGCAAATTCACCAAACTTCTGATATTCGGCAAATCCCGGATATCTTTTATTGTCCCATGAAAACTTACCACTGTCAACAATAACGCCGCTGATTGCATTGCCGCCGCCATTGATATATTTTGATGATGAATGAACGACCACATCTGCGCCGTATGCAATCGGTTGTACCAGATATGGTGTTGCCGTTGTGCTATCCACAATCAGTGGAATACCCTTGCTGTGTACAAACTCGGAAACGGCTTTTAAGTCGATAACATCCAGCCCCGGATTACCGATGACTTCGCCAAAAACAACCTTTGTCTTATCGGTAATAAGCGGTGCAATCTCCTCAACCGTAATCTGCTTAGCAAAACGGGTTGTAATGCCAAATGCCTTTAAATCACCGAATAAATCAATCGTTCCACCAAACAGTCCGCTGCCTGCAATAATCTCATCGCCTGCTTCCAGAAGATTAAGAAGTGCCAGTGTCACGGCTGACATCCCGGAGGAACAGGCAACCGCTCCTTTTCCGCCTTCCAGTTCACAGACTCTTCTTTCAAAGGAATCGACAACCGGATTACTGATTCTTGTATAAGCATATCCCGGTGCCCTGTTATTAAAAACTTTTTCCAAATCCTGTGCTGTTTCATATGCAAAAGCACTGACCTGACTAATCGGTGGAAGTGTCGCTCCGTCAGGATACCGCTTAATTGCATTTCCATGCAGCAATTGTGTGTTAAATTTCATATTCCTCTTATTCCTATCTACTTACTATGATTTCAAGTTGAATTTAGTATAATCCATATTCTCCCATGTGTCAACTACTTTTTCATGGAAAAATAACAGCAAGCTCCGGCGGGTGAAAGGCTTTGTGCCCCTGGCAGCATTAGATAAAATCTCCGTGTACGGATACGCCCGCCGCATAGGAAGATACTTTCTTTACAAATTCTGCCGCTTCGGATACGGTAAGCGTACCATCCGGCTGCCAGTTTCTGTAATAAGTCTTGTCATCCTGTGCAAAGGTCTTTCCTGCAAATGCTTCATCTAATACAAGCAGTACAACGACACCGGCTTCTGTCAGGTGGTGCAGTACGATTTCTACCGGTTCATCGGCTTCCGGCGCATACAGATAAGTATGTCTGCCTTCTGCGCTTAACTGCTTTTCAACCTGTTCTGCCAGTTCAAGTGTAATGCCGTGCTGTCCTACCGGGAATTCCACGGTTACTGCACTCTGACCGTTTAAAGCTGAACGAAGCTTTTTATTGACTTTCTTTTCTTCCAGTCCGTCTTCATCGGCATGCAGTTCAGTAACAACACCGCAGGCAGAAGTCATATTGGTTACACGGTCAATTAAAATCAGTTCACCGAGTGTCTTATGTGCCGCAAATGTATCTGCTACGATTCTGTCTGCAAATGCGATTTCGCAGACTGCGATTTCATTTTTATGTAAGGAAGATACTTCCTTTTTCTCGCCTGTATTGACATCAATTAGAGAAACAATCTTTGTTACAAGTCCCGGAATCATCTTTGTACCGAGCTTGATAAAGAAGTTCTTTCCATTTTCAAGAACATCATCGTCCATCCAGAGAATCGTTGCCGTCACAGCAGCTGCTGTCTGAATACCTGAATCAACTGATAATACACAGCCTCTTGATACGTCCACTTCCCTGTCTAACTGAATCGTTACCGGCTGGCCTTCCTGTGCGGCATCTACATTCTTATCGCCTACATGGATACTCTTTACATGTGCCTGCTCATTGCTTGGCAGTGTTGTAATTGCATCGCCCACATGAATATTTCCGGCTTCAATCTGACCCTGGAAGCCTCTGAATTCATGGTTTGGACGGCATACACGCTGTACCGGCATATAAAAGCCCTGTTCCTTGGCAGCAACTGTAATATCAACCTGCTCTAAGTACGAAAGGAGTGCCTGACCATTGTACCACGGCATATTCGGTGATTTTACGGTAACATTATCGCCCTCTGTTGCAGATACCGGAATAATCGTTACATTCTGTAAATCCAGTTCCTTTGTCAGTTCTGCAATCTGTTCCTGAATCTTTGCAAATACCTTTTCATCATAACCTACAAGGTCCATTTTGTTGACTGCAAATACGAAGTAACGGATTCCCATTAATGCACAGATTCTTGCGTGACGTCTTGTCTGAACCAGCACACCCTGTTTTGCATCGACTAAGATAACGGCTAAATCCGCAAAGGAAGCACCTACCGCCATGTTTCTTGTGTATTCTTCATGTCCCGGTGTATCGGCAACGATAAAGCTTCTGTTGTCTGTTGTAAAATAACGGTATGCAACATCGATTGTAATACCCTGTTCTCTTTCTGCCATCAGACCGTCTAACAGCAGAGAGTAGTCGATTTTACCCTCACGGCTTCCGACCTTGGAATCCAGCTCCAGTGCCTTTTCCTGGTCTGCATAAAGGAGTTTTGAATCATATAAAATGTGTCCGATTAAGGTGGATTTTCCATCATCAACACTGCCACATGTAATAAATTTTAATAATCCCTTCATTTTAGAAATAACCCTCCTTCTTTCTTCTCTCCATGCTGCCTGCTTCCTCGTGATCAATCACACGGCTGGTACGCTCTGAAGATACTGCACTTAATGTTTCCTCGATAATTTCGTCGAGTGTTTCCGCATCGGATTCCACACCGCCTGTCAGCGGATAGCAGCCGAGTGTACGGAAACGTACTTTCTTATTTTCAATCTTTTCGCCTTCTCTTAACTTTAAGCGGTCATCATCTACCATGATGATGTTTCCGTCACGGTAAATTACCGGACGTTCCTTTGCAAAGTATAACGGCACGATTTCAATGTTTTCACGCTTAATGTACTGCCAGATGTCTTTTTCCGTCCAGTTGGAAATCGGGAAGACACGGATACTTTCGCCCTTGTGGATCTTTGTGTTGTAAAGCTTCCACATTTCCGGACGCTGGTTCTTCGGATCCCATGCCTGTGCCGCATTTCTGAATGAGAAGATACGTTCCTTTGCACGGGACTTTTCTTCATCACGACGTCCGCCGCCGAATGCTGCCGTAAACTGATACTTATTTAATGCCTGCTTTAATGCCTGTGTCTTCATGATATCTGTGTAGGCTGAACCGTGGTCAAACGGATTAATGCCTGCCTTTACACCTTCTTCATTGGTATATACAAGCATTTCAATACCCATTTTTTCTGCGATATGGTCACGGAACTGTATCATTTCCTTAAACTTCCATGTTGTATCAATATGTAAGAACGGAAATGGCGGCTTCTCCGGATAAAATGCTTTCATCGCGAGATGCAGCATAACCGAACTGTCCTTTCCAATCGAATATAGCATTACCGGATTTTCACATTCCGCTGCCACTTCTCTGATAATATAAATTGCTTCCGCTTCCAATTCATCAAGATGTGATAAATTTCCCATACTCTCTCTCCTTAATATTTATTTGCGTCTTTTTTGTTGACTTCTATAACCTGTACACTGCCGTCCGGCGATGTAACGCACCACTCACGAATGTCTCCTTTGGACTTGACAGACAGCGTACTTCCTGCACCGCCCATATCTGCTCCCAGATAAAAGCTGATTGCGCCTGTCTTACATTCTTTTAAGCACGAGGTACAGCCCCAGCAGTCGGATATATGTTTAATGACTGCCTTTCCCTGTGCATCTTTTTTTATCAGGTTGCCGGGACAGGCTTCGATACACCTTCCGCAGCCTACGCAGTTATTTTGTGTAATTCGTATGCTCATAGTGTTTTCCTCCCGTCACCAGTTCTCTTAAAATAATCTCAATCTTGCCGTCTTTCATGCGGGAATTGACATATTTTTCCCAATCAGCACTTTTTTCCGGATAATCTGCATTTTCTGCAAAGCTGTGCCAGCGTGTTTCTTTTCTTGCAAGCAGATGGGCGATTACAACCTGACAGACAACCAGACGTTCTTTGACTTCGTAAATGCGGAGTAAATCGTCCATATCCTGTGCAGAAAGACCGTCCACCAGCTTTTGAAGTGCCGTAATCTTTTCTGCTGCCAGCTTCAACCGGCTTTCATTATAACGGTAGTCTGTTGCAATACCGCCGGCATACTGATCCATAATTTTCTGCATTGTTTCTTCTAACTGCTCTGTTGAAAGAAGTCCCTGCGGATTATTTAAGAAATGCTCATATTCTGCCTGCTTCTCATTCTGCTTTGCTTCGCTGTCTGCTTCCTCTGCTGCTGTCTGCTTTTCATCTTTTAAGAAAGCAAGCACTGATTCTGCTGCAATTTCACCCTCAGCCAATGCACCGGTTACATATTTCTGCGGACAGCCACCTGCAACATCGCCTGCTGCAAACAGTCCGTGAATCGTGGTTTCCCTGTTATTGTCTACCCAGTAGCCGCTTGCGGTATGACCGCCCACGATATATGGTTCTGTGCCTTCAATTTCCACATTCTGTTCGGCCGGACCCTTGCCGGATTCTAACCACTTTAAAGTCTGGCTCGGCGCCATATTTAAGTATGCCTTGTATAAATCCTGTTCCTGCTCTTTTGTAATCTCATCGGTCTTTAAATAACATGGTCCGTGTCCGGCTCTGTTTTCCATAACCGTTCCGTATACACGCTGGGAAGTTGTAAGACCGTATTTTGTTTCATAAATTTCGCCGTTAGAATTCATCTGCTTTGCGGATACACCCTGTGCTATCGTTCCTGTCGGTGCAATCGTATCTTTACAGCGCAGTGCGATAAAACGCATTTCAAAGGTTGTCATCTCAGCGCCTGCCGTAATGCCCATTGCGTAGCCCGCACCGGTATTAAACGGCGGGTACCACATTTTATGTCTTGAAAAGCCCGGATTATTTGGACGGTAAAGTCCTGCCGCGCCTCCGGTTGCGCAGATGACCGCTTTGGCATGAATCACATAAAAGATTTCTTCATTAACATCAAAGCCGTAAGCGCCGTAAATGCGGTTGTCTTTCACAATGTAATCTGTAATATTGACGTGATTTAAAACCGTTACATTTTCCTGTGCGGATGCCGCTTCTGCAAGAATCGGTTTGATATTCTCACCGTTAATCTTGATATTTCTGTTTCCTCTTGTAACGTATTTGCCGTTTTCATCTTTTAAAATGACAAGTCCAGCTTTTTCCATAACATCCGTTACATGGTTTAACCGCTCTGACATTGAAAGCAGTAAGTCTTCACGCACAATGCCGTCTGCATCTTTTTTTGCATAGTCTACATAATCCTGAGGCACTCTGCCTTCCGTAATATACGCATTAATTGCATTGACACCTGCCGCCAGACAGCCGCTCCGCCTGATATTGGCTTTTTCAGCAATCAAAACGCTGATATTTTTTTCTTTTCCGAGCGTCATCGCCGCAAAACAACCCGCTGTCCCGCCGCCGATAATCAACACATCTGTTGAGAGTTCTTTCTTTTTCATGGCACCTTCCATTCCGCCGCACAACACGGCTTTTCTATCTTGATTTTTAGATAAATACTGAATCATCTACCAGTGACTGGTTTTCCAAAAGCATTGCCTTTTCTCCGACCGTTACAAACAGCCGATATATGAATACATCAACCTTTTCTCCCACCGCAATACTTTTTTCTTCCAATCCTCTTTTGGCAATAATCTGATTGTCGTTTACATTGACAAGCAGTTCTAAGCTGTCACCTCTGAAAGACACGCGCTCCACAACACCTTCCGAAGCCGAAGGACCGAAACGCTGTACTTCATTTTTCTTGGATACTTTGACAAATTCCGGACGGATAATCGCTTTATCGACATTGTCCACTTTCGGAAAGCTGTGAAAGCTCTGATAATTGGTAATCTGTGACGTCTGTCCGAAGAAAGTCGCCGCAAATGCCGTCTGCGGGTTCTGGTAAATTTCAAGCGGTGTTCCCTTCTGCTCAATGTGTCCCTTGTTGGTAATAATAATTTCATCGGCAACTTCAATCGCTTCGTCCTGGTCATGCGTAACGAAAATACTGGTAATGCCGAGTTTTTCAATCATTTCCTTTAACCAGCTTCTGAGTTCCTGACGGACCTTGGCATCAATCGCCGCAAACGGTTCGTCTAACAACAGCAGATGCGGGTTTGGCGCAAGCGCCCTTGCAAATGCCACACGCTGTCGTTGTCCGCCGGATAACTGGCTGGGATACCGCTTTTCCAGTCCTTCTAAGCTGATGAGTTTTAAAAGCTCGTGAACTCTTTCATCTATATATTTTTTATTTTCTTTTTTCACATTTAAACCAAATGCAATGTTGTCATACACCGTCATGTAGCGGAACAGCGCGTAGTTCTGAAATACAAAGCCGATACCGCGCTCACTTGCCGGAATATTGTTGACCACCTTGCCGTCAATGACGATTTCGCCGCTGTCCGGTGTTTCCAGCCCCGCAATCATTCTTAAAATGGTCGTCTTACCACTGCCGCTCGGTCCTAACAGCGCAATCAGCCTGCCCTGTTCAATGCCGAAGCTGACATGATTGGAAGCCTGATAGCCGGCATACGTTTTATTAATATCTTTTAATTCAACATACATAATTTCCTGCTTTCTGCCGTGCTATAACGGCTTTTTCGTAGTCTTTCCCTTATGCTCCAGCACACTCCGCATGACCAGCAGAATAATTGCCAGAATCACGAGAATGGATGATACGGCAAATGCCGGTACATACTGGAACTCATTGAATAAAATTTCCACATGAAGCGGCAGGGTGTTGGTCAGTCCCCTTAAATGTCCTGATAAAACGGATACCGCACCGAACTCGCCCATTGCACGCGCCGTACATAAAACAATACCGTACAGCAGTGCCCAGCGGATATGCGGCAGAGTAATTTTCCTGAAAATCGTAAATGCGCCTGCACCCATCAGCGCTGCGGCTTCTTCCTCGTCTGTCCCCTCCGTTTCAAGCACCGGAATCAGTTCTCTTGAAATAAACGGAAATGTTACAAAGACGGTTGCCAGGATAATACCCGGTACTGCAAATACAACTTTGATGTGACACGCTTTGAGTATCGGATATAAAACACTCTGTCTTCCGAACAGCAGAATGAAAATCAGACCTGCGATAACCGGGGATACCGTAACCGGAATATCAATGAGCGTTGTCAGTAATTTCTTGCCTTTAAATTTAAACTTTGTAATCGTCCATGCCGCAAAAAGTCCGAATATGGTATTTACAACCACAGCGGTGAGTGTCGCTTCGAGTGTCAGCAGTAAGGCGCGGACGGTATATTTATCCGTAACTGCTTTTAAGTAAGCGGCTACCCCGCTTTTAAATGCCTGTGTTATCACGACCAACAGCGGAAGCACCAGCATTACAAACAAAAACAATACACTGATTGTTATCAGCAGCCACTTTACAAAACCGGACTGTTTATTCTGATTCATTTTTTCCTCCCTTTCCGCTTCCTAACGGTTGCCGTTTAATATTTTTGTATTTCTTGCCTGTATCAGGTTGTTGATAAATAAAATAAGGAATGCCGCTATCAGCATTACCAGTGCAATCGCCGTTGCACTCGGATAATCGAATTCCTGTAATTCCGACATAATAATTAACGGTGTAATCTCTGTGTAGTACGGCTTGTTACCTGCGATAAACACGATACTTCCGTATTCGCCGAGACATCTGCCGAATGCCAGTCCGAAGCCCGTACATAAGGACGGTAAAACTTCCGGGAAAATGACTTTCCAAAAGATTCTTGTGCGGCTTGCACCAAGCACGCTTGCCGCTTCCTCGTAAGACGGGTCTAACTTTTCAAGCACCGGCTGAATAGAACGCACCACAAACGGGATTCCCACGAAAATCAGTGCAAAGGTGATACCCAGTCTGGTATAGGCAATCTGTATGCCAAACTTTGCAAAAAAGCTGCCAATCCAGCCGCTGTCGGTTGTTAAATATGTAAGAGAAATACCCGCAACCGCCGTCGGTAATGCAAAGGGCAGTTCAATCATTCCGTCTAAAATGCGTTTGCCGGGAAATTCATATCTGACAATCACCCATGCCAGTATCAGTCCCATAACGGCATTGATTGCCGATGCCGCAAATGCGGTGATGAAGCTGACATAAAAGCTTGATAATACCCTGCCCCTTGTTATTGTTGCAATGATTTCCGGGAAACTCATCTGCGCCGTATAGATTACCAGTGTTGCCAATGGAATCAGCACGATAACACTCACCATTGTAAGCGTAACACCCATTGAAATTCCAAAACCCGGAATCACTCTTTTATTTTTCTTTTTCATGACTCCTCCACTCTCAAACACATTTGCTTACTTTTCATAAATCTCATCAAAAATACCGCCGTTGGCAAAATGCTTTGCCGAAACACTGTCCCAGCCGCCAAAATCATGTATCGTCTTTAACTTCATATTCAAATCAAATACATCGCTGTATTCCTGCAAAATTTCTTCATTGACCGGGCGGAAATAATTGTCCGCCGCAATACGCTGTGCATCATCGGAATACAGATATGATAAATACTCCTCCGCAACGGCTCTTGTCCCGCGCTCATCAACAACCGAATCGACAACCGCAACGGACGGCTGTGCCAGAATACTGATACCCGGTGTAATGATTTCATAATCATCCGGGCAGTCTAACATGGAAAGATATGCTTCATTTTCCCAAGCAATCAGTACATCGCCCTGATTATTTTCTACAAATGAGGTTGTTGCACCTCTCGCACCGGAATCCAGCACCAGTACATTCTGATACAGCTTTTTGATAAACTCCTTCATCTGCGCTTCATCGCCGCTGTAACGTTCCTGCGCATAACCCCATGCTGCAAGATAATTCCACCTTGCACCACCGGAGGTCTTTGGGTTCGGTGTAATCACACCCACACCGTCTTTTACTAAATCGTCCCAGTCGTGAATGTTTTTCGGATTTCCCTTTCTTACAAGGAATACAATCGTTGAAGTGTACGGTGCGCTGTCGTCATCATATTCATCAACCCAGCCGTCTTCTATCAGTCCGGCTTTTTTAATTGCATCAATATCATATTCCAGTGCCAGTGTCACCACATCGGCTTCCAGACCGTTGGAAACTTCCAATGCCTGCTTTCCGGAACCGCCGTGGGACTGTATCACATCGACGTCCTGTCCGGTCTGTTCTTTCCAGTGCTGTGCAAATATCTCATTATAACTTTCAAATAATTCTCGTGTAGGGTCATAAGAAACGTTGATAATCCGTACACTGTTTTTGCTGCTTCCACAGCCGGTCAGACACCCTGTCAGTAAAACAGCAATCAGTCCAATGCTTAATAATTTCTTTTTCACAAGCTTACCTCCATTTCTCATTTCCTACATTTCATATTAATCTAGTAGGTTTTATATGATAGTAAATCAGAATGAGGGTTTTGTCAAGAAATAATTTCATGAAATGGGAGATTTTTCAAGAGCTTTATAATCAGCGTAAGTTCTTTTCGTTTTCTTTTTCCTAGATGTTGTATTACAATCCCGATAATGTGCGCATTACTAAATCTACATCTTTATTCTCCAGTTCCTGAATAATGTGTAAATAGGTTTTCTGCGTTGTTGTCATGCTGGCATGTCCCAGCCTTCTTGCAACACTGGCAATCGACACGCCCGCAAACAACAGCAGTGAAGCATGAGTTTCACGTTCTAAAGGATAATTCTAGGACACACAACAATTTATCAATACAACCAGCTTATCTGTAATAAACTTGAAAGGACAAAACAGCCATGAAATTTATATCTGCTACATATAACCAATACAATAGTATTGATATAACCACCTTTGATAATATGATTTTGCGCATTGACTGTAATAAGGCAGAGGATGGTTTAGATGTATGGTAAATCAATCGTGAAGATTTTAGATGAATTAAGGATGGATATGTGGTAGAATTACCCATATGGTAGCCTTGTTCAAGAGACTATCAAATCGGGATTGATGGAGGTAGTGTGAATTATGAAAAAGATTGTATGTGCAATGCTATGTATTCTGCTTGTATTTAGTTTGAGTGCTTGTGGCGGAAATGTTAATGAAGTAAATACGCATAATGTAGAATCTGAAATATATTCTGAAGAGGACATTGCAGCTGCTATTGACACCATAAAAAAAGAGTTTAAGAGCAACTGGAATGGATGTACTCTTACAGAAATTTATTATGCAGGGGATGACAGCTCTAAAGACCATCAAGATTGGGCAGATAGGAACAATGCAGATGAAGTCATTGTTTTGCTATCTTCATTCGATGTTGATTCATCTGGAGGAGATGGTTCTCTGAATCCAAATAGTACATACAATGATTGGAAGTGGATTTTAGTTAGAACAAACGGCGGACAATGGCAACATGTTGACCATGGATATTAAAATAAATTCCTGTTTAAGGTGCATAGGTTTATGATTCTCAAAAGAAGGTAAACTAATGAGCAGCTGCCTTCTGGACCTCCTTCAAACATACAACTTAAGAAAGAACTTCAAATGACTCACACAAAACGTAAATCAAAAATTATCCTTATTATACTGCTTGCCGTGATTCTTACACTCTGCGGCATCAGCGTCTGGTATGTCAATGACTACTATCACGCCGTTGATGTAGATGATGCTTTAACCTCCTCCGATACCGTAACGGTAAGTTCTACTGCCACCGGCATGCTTTTTGACGGACCAGGTACGAAAGATGCGCTTATTTTCTATCCTGGCGCCAAAGTAGAGGCAATCGCATACGCACCACTGTTAAAACAGATCGCAGGAAGCGGCATCGACTGTTTTCTTGTCAAAATGCCCTGCAACCTTGCTTTCTTTGGTATGAATAAAGCGGATGACATCATGGCGGATTATTCCTATGAACACTGGTATCTGGCTGGTCATTCCCTCGGTGGTGCCATGGCTGCAAGCTATGCAGGGAAGCATTTAAATGATTTAGACGGACTGATCCTGCTTGCTTCCTATTCCACCAGTGATCTTACAAAAGCTGTTTTTCCGGTTATTTCCATATATGGCAGCAATGACGGTGTCTTAAACATGGACAAAGTTGTAACCAGCCGTGACCTTATGCCCGCTGACTATTCGGAACATGTGATCGAAGGAGGAAATCATGCCGGTTTTGGAAGTTACGGTGCACAAAAAGGTGACCATGATGCATCGATTTCCCATGATGAACAATGGAAAGAAACCGTATCCGTCTGCACATCTGTGCTAAAAAAGTAATAGAAATGTAAAAAAATTCCTTACCAATAATCTGATAAGGAATTTTTTAAACTATATTATTTTTTACCATCTAAAAATTCTTAAATCCATACCCAGCAGCTCTCACGGCATCAATAAAATCACCCAGCACTGCTGCATTCGTCTCCGACTCCGCATGGAGCAGATAAATCGCACCCGGATGGAGTTTATCTTTCATCTTCTGCAGGCTTGATACATGATCCGGCTGGTTATTGACATCATAATCAAGATATGCAAAACTCCAGAAAATACTCTTATAATTACAGTTATTTAACAGTGCAAGCGACTGCTCACTGAATCTTCCGGTCGGATAACGGAACAGGTACATGTCATACCCAAAGTTTTCCTTGATATAGGCATGATTCTCTGTTACCTCATTTTCCTGCTTATCTAAAGTCAATGATGGCATACCCGCAGATGGATGTGTCACACTGTGGTTTCCAAGCACATGACCTTCATCAATTATACGTCTTACCAGATCAGGATTGTCCTTCGCATATGGTTCCGTTACAAAAAATGTAGCAGATACACCTTTTTCTTTTAAGGTATTTAAAATGCTCTCGGTCTGTCCGTATTCATAACCTTCATCAAATGTCAGATAAATATCTTTTGTATCTTCACCGATGAAGTACGCATTATATTTTCCATAAGTCTCCTGTGCATTGATGGCGTCAAGCGGACGGTTTTCGTCATCCGTGTGGCTGCCAAGTCCCCAGTCATGACTGGTCGCATCTAAAGAAGCTACGTTTTCAATCTGCGTATTCTGCAGAACCTGTCCGGTCGTGCCTGTGCCTGTTTCCGTAGATGTCTGGTCTTCCGTACTCGGAACATCCCCTACCGATTCTGTAGCGTCTGTTCCGTCTTTTCCATAGGACTCATACGTTTTTAATACAGCATCCCCGATTGCTTTTGCGTAACTGTCAAGGTTTGCATCAAACAACTGGTTATCCGTCGGGCTGTTCATAAAACCAAGTTCAACGATACATGCCGGCATGTTTGTGTGCAGATTTACATAATAATCTTTGCTCTCGCTCTTTTGTGTTCCTTTCTTTACGCCGCGGTTTCTTGAAACTCCTGCAGCATCCAGATTGTCCATGATATTCTGGGCAAGTGACTGTGCCTTGTCATCTGCATCACTGCGGATCCAGGTCTCTACACCATTTCCCTCACCGGTATTTCGGTGCAGCGACACAAAATAATCGGCATTATTCTGGTTTGCAAAGGTTGTCCGCTCCTCTAACGACAAAAATGTATCATCCGAACGTGTCATGATAACCTGCACATTTTCCTTGTCAGTAAGATATGCTGCCACTGCCTGTGTTATTTTTAAATTGTCATTTTTTTCATAACGAAGCCTGTAATCAGATCCATTATCTTTTCCGCCATGCCCGGCATCTAAACATACGATCAGTTTATTCTCGTCTATCTCATCCTGCTTCTCCTGCTCGTCATTAACCGCCACGATCTTCCCTTCGATCTGTGAAAGGTCAATGCCTGCCGGAACCAGCTTGTGCAGCAAACTCCCCATCCCTTTAAATAACGCAAGAACGATCAGAAGCTGCAGCGAACAATATACTATGCATACCAGGTTTCTCAGTCGTTTTTTTCTTCGCTTCTCTGCATTCAAATCCGTTCACTCTCTATCTTTTTTCTTTTTCATTCATTTATATAAATATTTTAGTCCACAGTGCATATTTCAGGTACTGCGATATTAATACTTTAGTCCGCAGTGCATGTGCTCATTGCTTTACCACATTATATCCCATCCACCTTTAAATGACCATAAAACATTTTCTTAATATTTTATTATGTTTCGTCAAACAGGAACTGTGCCAGTGCATAATTGCTGACATCCTGCCCCTTCGGTGTCAGGTAAATTCTGCCTGCACGGCGCTCTAAGAGTCTCTCTTCCTGCAGATGATTTAAAACTTCCTGATACACTGCCTCAATCGGTATTCCAAAGTCATGAAAGAAATCATCTCTGGAAATTCCATCGATCATACGGAGTCCTAAGTACATAAACTCTTCCATCTGGGCATACCTGCTTACAGATTCTGCCGAGGCATGTAGATTGGTTGCCGGAAGTTGTTCCACTGTGCCATCTTCATGATGATTTTCCCAGATACCTTCGCGGATCGCTTGTGTCTGTTCTAAATAAGTATATAGATCCGATGTATTGGTGTAACGTATGTTTTCCATCAAAGAAGATGCACCAAGTCCCATTCCGAGATAGTTGACACGTGTCCAATAACCAATATTATGTCTGCATGAATATCCCGGCTGCGCAAAATTTGACACCTCATAATGCACATAGCCATTTTCTTTCAGTACCTGTTCCGTCATCTGCGTCATCTCGTAGACTTCATCTTCCGTCGGCAGTGCATCCGTTGCCATTCCCGCACGCTGCTTGACCGCATCAAATTTATAGAGATCGTAAAAAGGTGTTCCTTTTTCAATGATCAGCGAATAGGCAGAAACATGCTCCGGTTTCAGACGGCATACTTTCTGCAGGGAATCCGCATAGGTTTCTATATGCTGCCCCGGAAGAGAACTCATAAGATCCACATTAATATTGGAAAATCCTCCTGCCCTTGCAAGTTCATAGGTCTTTATAAACTGCTCCCAGGTATGGATACGTCCCAGCATTTTTAATTCAACATTCTGTGCAGACTGCAGTCCCAGACTGATCCGGTTGATTCCGGACTGTCTGTATACTGCAAACTTCTGTGCCGTGACAGTTCCCGGATTGCACTCAATGGAAACTTCCGCACCCGGCAGCAGGGAAAAACTCTGATGCACAGCATCCATGATTGCTGCCATATCCGACTCCCAAAGCCATGACGGTGTACCGCCGCCAAAATATACGGTCGAGACCACATAATCCCTGCAATGGGCTCCATAGTAGGTAATCTCTTTACAAAGTGCCTTCACATACTGTCTCTGTGTATCTTCATCCGCCGGAAAAGAAAGAAAATCACAATAATTACATTTCCTGACACAGAACGGGATATGGATATATAATTCCAGTTCCTTTTTTTCCATTTTTAATCCTCATCCAGTTTTAAAACACTCATAAATGCTTCCTGCGGAATCTCAACATTTCCGACCTGACGCATACGTTTCTTTCCTTCTTTCTGTTTCTCTAACAGTTTCTTCTTTCGGGAAATATCACCACCATAACATTTTGCAAGCACATCCTTGCGCATTGCCTTGACTGTCTCACGCGCGATAACTTTACCGCCGACAGCCGCCTGGATTGGTATTTCAAACAGATGTCTCGGAATCTCTTCCTTTAACTTTTCACACATTTTTCTTCCGCGCTCGTAGGCACTGTCCTTAAATACGATAAAGGAAAGGGCATCCACCTGCTCTTTATTGATCAGAATGTCAAGTTTTACCAGCTCGGAACGCTCATATCCTTTTAATTCATAATCGAAAGATGCGTAACCTCTGGAACGTGATTTTAATGCGTCAAAGAAATCATAAATGATCTCATTTAACGGCAGATCATATTTGATGAGTGCACGCGTCTCCTCTAAATATTCCATACTCAGATAAACACCGCGGCGTTCCTGACATAACTTCATGATTGCGCCGACATATTCACTCGTCACCATGATCTCTGCCGATACAACAGGTTCTTCCATGTATTCGATCTCAGACGGATCCGGGAGGTTTGACGGGTTTGTCAGGTCAATGACCTCACCGTTTGTCTTATGCACTTTATAAATAACTCCCGGTGCCGTTGTCACAAGGTCTAAATTAAACTCACGCTCTAAACGTTCCTGAATGATCTCTAAATGAAGTAATCCTAAAAATCCACAGCGGAATCCAAAACCAAGTGCTAAAGATGTCTCCGGTTCATACTGCAGGGAAGCATCATTGATCTGCAATTTTTCCAGTGCATCTCTGAGATCCGGATATTTTGCACTGTCTGCCGGATACATACCGCAGTACACCATCGGGTTGACTTTTTTGTAACCCGGAAGCGGTTCACTGCATGGACGGTTGGCATTCGTCACGGTATCGCCGACACGGGTATCACGGACATTTTTGATGCTTGCACAGATATAACCTACCATTCCCGCCGCAAGCTCATCACATGGAATAAACTGTCCTGCACCAAAATATCCGATCTCTGTGACCTCGGACTGTGCACCGGTTGCCATCATACGGATGGTATCTCCCACTTTTACCGTTCCCTCTTTGATACGGCAGAATACGATGACTCCTTTATAGGAATCATAAAGTGCATCAAAGATCAGCGCCTGAAGCGGAGCATCTTTATCTCCGGTCGGCGCCGGGATCTTCGTCACGATCTGCTCTAACACCTGATCGATATTTAAACCGGTCTTAGCGGAAATACGCGGTGCATCCTCCGCCTCAATACCGATCACATCCTCGATCTCCTTTACCACCTCATCCGGCTGTGCACTCGGAAGATCGATCTTATTAATAACCGGCATCACGTCAAGATCATGGTCTAATGCAAGATATACATTTGCCAGTGTCTGTGCCTCCACGCCCTGTGCAGCGTCTACAACCAAAATCGCACCATCACAGGCTGCAAGGCTTCGTGACACTTCATAATTGAAATCGACGTGTCCAGGTGTGTCGATCAGGTTAAAAATGTATTCTTCCCCATCATTCGCCTTATAAATGATACGAACCGCCTGTGACTTAATCGTGATTCCACGCTCACGCTCTAAATCCATATTATCAAGAACCTGTGCCTGCATCTCCCTGCTGGTCAGTGTTCCTGTTCTTTCTATAATACGGTCAGCAAGCGTTGATTTGCCGTGATCGATATGTGCTATAATACAAAAATTTCTGATTTTACTCTGATCTATTGACATTTTATTCTCCATTCCAAAAAATAATCAGGCATTTACCCATACTTTTTTATTATACGGGAAAAGCAAAGGAAACGTCAAGTCGTCCGCAGTCCACTTTCGCGGTTCTCTTTCATTTATTAACAATTAAAATACAAAAATTCACAATATGTTCACTGGATTTTTAGTACTTTTGGGTGCATAATAAATTTGCTGTTAAATATTTAACAGTTGGGTTTCCGTAGTCACTATGACTTAAACCCCCTTCTTAATATGAAAATTCCCAACACAGCGGCTGCAAACGCTGTGTTGGGAATTTTTTGCTCATTCATAAATTGGATAAGAAGTTCCTTCTCTCATAAAAACCGGGATCACATCGATCGGTGCCGGTACTGTCACATAGTTTCCACCCTCATATACTTTTTTCGTATATGCATCTGTCCACTTTGTACCAGATGGAAGATAAACCCTGCGTTCTGTCGCTCCGGCTTCCATGACCGGTGCCACCAAAAGATCCGGGCCAAACATGTATGCATCTTCCACGTTCCAGCTCTCCTTATCTTCTGCAAAATCAAAAAACAGCGGACGCATCACCGGTGCCCCTGTCTTACTTGCCTGTTCCATGCAGGAACGGATATACGGGCGGAGGCGCTCACGGATAAACAGATATTTTTTCAATATCTCATAATTATCCTCTCCAAAACTCCATACCTCATTATCCTGACCGGAGGTAAGCTGGCGCACACCATCGATAAACTCCTGTTCTCTCTCATACCACGGCGAACGTTCTCCATGCATACGGAATACCGGACAGAATGCACCCCATGCAAACCAGCGTACTAAAAGCTCCTTAAATGCCGGATCTTTGATATCCCCACCAAGGAATCCTCCGATATCTGATGTCCACCACGGAATGCCTGCCACACACATGTTAATTCCTGCCTGAAGCTGCTCTCTCATAGAACGGAACGAAGAATACACATCCCCGGACCAGGTAAGGACACCGTATTTCTGGCTGCCAGCCCATGCACAGCGCACCAGACTCATGATGTCTTTCTCTCCCTCCGCTTTTAAGCCATCATAAAATCCTTTTGCATAACCGACCGGATAAATATTACTGCACTGTAATGCAGGTCCCGCATAATAGCGGTAATTGTCAAAATCATAAGGACCATACTCCGGCTCTGCCTCATCTAACCAGAAACAGCGGATTCCGTTTTTATAGTAGTTTTCCTTACATTTATCCCATACAAACTTCTGTGCTCCCGGATTTGTCGCATCATAAAATACCGTATTACCCATCCAGCTCATATGATAGGACAGTCCTCGATCCGGTGTGACAAGATATCCCCTGTCATTCATCTCCCCATAATTTTCGCTGCGCTCATCCACCGTCGGCCAGACAGATACGACCGTCTCGATTCCCATACTCTTTAATTCATCCACCATTGCTTTTGGATCTGGCCAGTCTCTCGGCTCAAACTTAAATTCACCCTGCATTGTCCAATGGAAAAAGTCGATCACGATCGCATCCATCGGAAGTCCGCGTTTTTTATGTTCCCTTGCAACTGCAAGTATCTCATCCTGATTGCGGTAACGCAGCTTACACTGCCAGTATCCCATACCATATTCCGGCATCATCGGTGTTCTTCCGGTTGCCGCAGAATACTGTTCTTCAATCTCAAACGGTGTATCTCCCGCCGTGATAAAATAATCCAGTTTCTTTGTGCTCTTTGCATGCCACTCAGTCTTATTTGCCCCGAAAATGGCTGTCCCAATCGCCGGATTATTCCAGAAAAATCCATAACCTCTGTTTGAAACCATAAATGGTACACTCGCCTGGCTGTTTCTGTGTGCCAGTTCCAATATCGCACCTTTTTTATTCAGATTTTTTTCCTGATACTGCCCCATACCAAATATTTTTTCATCATCAAATGCTTCAAAACGCATGGTCAGTTCGTAATCTGTACTTCCTGGAATCGGTTTTAATTCTCTTGCATCAATACGCAGTGGCACGCAATAGCGGTTGATCCGGTTTCTGTTTCTCCAGTACTCTTCGGTCAGAAGCTCTCCCTTCTGATTAAAATAGCTGATCCATCCCTCCGGGGAGATCACCGCCGTGATCTTTCCGTTTTTTACCGTGTATACGTTTCCGGTCTGATGATATTTTGCAAATTCTTCTCCGCGATACCACGGATCTGTCGTGTCAACTTCCCTGCATTCCACCTGAATAGGGCATTTTTTTACTTCCTCGGTCAGCGCCCAGTCATGTGCATCCATCTGTGCTTCCTTCGTCATGCGCACACGGAAAGAATTTTCTCCCCATGGTTCTAACCACAATGTCGATGTTCCATCTGCAATTACCAGTCTGTTATTTTCTTCGTAAACTCTCATCTGACTTTTCCTCTCTTATATGAATCATTCAAAATTAATATAACTTGCTATTTCCTGTATTTATCATTTTTTCCAGTTGATATAAATTTGTAAAATTTTCCGTCCTTTTTCCAGTTAATACAAATTTGCAAAACATTCTGCCCTGTCAGATTATTTCAACATCTCTCCATACAGAACGCCGCGTGATCCTGTCGCAAGGAAAAATCTGCCAAACTTTCTCTTATCGCCGTCGATGCTGTTGATCTCACCATACATCTGATTCTCCCGGTTCAGCCGCTCATACGACTTTCCCTCATCAAGGGTACGGTAAAATCCATATTCCCCATCAAGACGTCCGCAGAAATAAATCGCCTTTTCCTCTGTCAGATACTCCCTTCCTTCGCCGATCACACCAAGTCCCATGCGGTAACATGCATCTTTCGCATCTGTCAGCCTTTTTACATGAATTTCATCTATTCCGGTGTCATAGCAGAATTTATAAAGTCCCGCGTCACCTAATGCCATGTAAAATACACCTCTTTTTCCTCCCTCACCGCGCACTTCCGTCTTATTTGCAGTATCAATATAACCAAAATCGCAGATAGGAAATGTTTCTTCCGGCTGTTTCTGGTAAAAGTTTTTACCACCGTCCCTGCTCACATAGATTTCAGACGCACCGCCAAAACCGTAAAACAAATCATTACCAGTACGGTCAGAAAAGACTTTCAGGTAACCCTTTTTGACAGGATTTCCTTTCAGATCAAATACGCCTGCTTTTTGAAAATTTTTCCCACCGTCATTGCTGATGATCACCAGTTCCACCGGTAGCCTGATGCCATCTGCCACAGACCAGACAATATTTGTACCGTCCGGTGACATTGCCACCCAGCCGGCATTTACATTCGGATTTTCAATCTCATGCAGTTTTCGGTCAATCTCTGCATTGATGCCAAACGGCATGCTGATCCGCTCAAATGTTTTAAAATTATCACGGGTGCGCACCAGACCGCCTTTTGTTTTCCCTTTCCAGTTTCCCCGTGCCGTCACAATGCCAAGATTGCTGTCTGCATCGGAAATATCTGCATTGATACAGGTAATATAGCGGTTGCCTTCCCTGTCGTCAAATGAATTTTTACATGGTTCATCGAGATTACGGAACGCAAAACCGCCAAGATCCCCGACGATATCAATAAGTTCTGCTTCTCCGGCGACCGGGGCATATACATTCAGATGAACCGTCTCCTCGATTCCTGCACATGCATCATGATAACGCGGATGTTCACCAAGCAGTGCCTCTGTCATAAAAACACCTGTTCCGGAATTAAACCATACCTCATTCGGATCGAATGGATTGATCTTAATATCGCTCATCCAGTGCAGCAGACAATGATTGCCATTGTACTCCGGCTTCATATAGGAAGTATTAAAATACAGATCTCCTTTTTCAAGTCCGCACAGGCTCACACTCCAGCTATTACCATAATCTTTGGAAAGATATACGATCTCATCACCCTCTTTTTCCCGGCAAAGTGTCGAGCAGACCAAAAGTCCGGGCATCGCTTTACAGGAGGAAATCCCGCCAAATCCATAATTTAAAAATTTTTTTGTCAATACACCATCCGCATCCGGCGTGATATCATCATATCCTGCAATTTTCCCTTCCGAAAAATAATAACGGAGTACTTTTCCACCGATCACATCCCCGGAATCGCAGCTGTATCCGAGATCGACCACATAATTCCATCTTCCGGTAACATTCATCGTCACATAAAGATAAGTTCCATCATAATCATAACGTGATGCCACCAGACCATTCATTTTGCTGTCACTGACTAAAACATTTTCCGGCTGCATCAGCCTTTCAAATGACTGGCCTGCATCATAGGAAACATACAGGCTGTGACCACGCAGTTTATCATTTTCTCTCGTCGTATAGCCTGCTGTCCCTGCGACGATCGTTTTTGCATCATCTGACACCCAGACACATGTCATGTAATTTTCTTCTAAAGTAAGTCTCTTCCAGGTATCTCCTCTGTCCGTGGTTTTCCACAGACCATCTAACTGGCTTGCAAAATAAAGTATATTCTCATCCTTTTTATCTGCTGCCAGACGATATCCGGTTCCTCTTCCGCACAGGTTGCCATGGACAGTCACAGGTATCTTTTTATGGATAAATGTCTCTCCATAATCCTCTGAAATAGAAAATTTTCCATAGCCCTGCCCGTTGATACCGCTCATAATATATAAATATTCCGGATGATTTTCGTCGAGTGCACATGCGATTGGAAATGTTTCAGAGATATCCTCCATGCTCACGCCATCGATCAGACTTTTCCAGTGTTTTTTTTCGTAATCATACCGGTAAACACCGCCGATGTCTGTTCTGGCGTAGAGGATGCCGGGTTGTCTGGGATGGTATAACAGTCCGGTGACGTATCCGCCGCCTGGGATTGGGGCATTTTTGTATTCGTAGTTGATTGTTTTGTGGGCTTTCATTGTATAGGTGAACTCCTTTCGCGGATATTTTTTTCAGTGTAACGATGATTCCCGTTTGCGAGTAAGCAGATTCGCAGTGCTGATAAAAAAGAGTCGCTCGCGACTCTTTCGCGCTCGAGCGGTGCTGTTTACAGCTAACTTCTTCTCCGCGAGATGCGCATCCTGCCCGGAGGGCTTTTTGATTCATAGGACGTAATTTCCTATGAATCGAAAAAAGGAACCCCGCCAACAGGATTCCTTCTTAAACACCAGACGAACCCCTACTTTAAAAGTAAGGATTTTCGTCTCAATTTTCTACCACATTTATTCGCCTACTTATACACGAAAAATCCGCTTTAATCTGCATCATAATCATCCAGGAAGTTATGGTACACTCCATCTTTTTTATATCCAATGATAGTCTTTAAATTCACATTGCTGACGCTGTTGAAAATATTGCTGTCAATAAATTCACTTTTTTTGCGCAGTTCGGTGACAAGATCTTTCATTTCCTCACGCTTGGAGCCTTTTGCCCCGCCACAGCTTGTACAGTTTTCCGTAAAACAGCAGGCACACTGGATAAACTGCAGGCGGTTATAGTCACGCCATGCCTTGATGTCCTCTTCCTTTACCAGATAAAGTGGACGGATCAGTTCCATTCCCTCAAAATTCTGGCTGTGAAGTTTTGGCATCATTGTCTCAACTTTTCCACTGTATAACATTCCCATCAGGATCGTCTCGATCACGTCATCAAAATGATGTCCAAGTGCGATCTTATTACATCCTAACTCTTTTGCCTTTGAATAAAGATATCCTCTCCGCATTCTCGCACACAGATAACACGGATTCTTATCTACCTCTGCAACAGAATCAAAAATCTGTGTTTCAAATGTCGTGAGCGGGATATCAAGCAGTTTTGCATTTTCCTGGATAATACGCCAGTTTTCCTCATTATAGCCCGGATTCATACACAGGAAAACAAGTTCAAAATTGCGTTTTCCATGACGGTATAATTCCTGAAACAGTTTTGCCAAAAGCATGGAATCTTTTCCACCGGAAATACATACCGCGATCTTATCGCCATCCTGGATCATTTCATAATCATGAAGTGCCTTGGTAAAACGGCTCCAGACCGGCTTTCTGAATTTTTTGATCAGGCTTTTTTCAATCTGCTCGGTACGCTCTTTTCTTGAATCATCCTCCATCGTCACACGCGTAAGCTGGTATCTTAACCAGGCACGGTAACCACCTTCTAAATTGATGGTATCATAGCCTTCATCATCCAGTATCTCTGCTGCATCCCTGCTGTTTTCCCCCACATGGCAGTACAGATAAACCGGCTGGTCTTTCTTTAAAATATCTGTCTCACCCGCTTCGATCTTTTCTAACGGAAGATTGATGGCACCATCAATCGCCCCGCGTGAAAAATCATTTTCCGGACGGACGTCGATCAGCTGCAGACCTTCTGTTCCTTTCTGTGCCAGTTCTTCTACGGTAATTGTATTCAAAATATTTCCTCCAATTTCGTATTCTTTTATTTTGTGCGCTTTCCCTCTTTGATCTCATCTAAAACTTCCGCAACTGCCTCGCGCTCATCAAAATGGTATTTCACACCGCGGATCTCCTGATAATCTTCGTGGCCTTTTCCAAGCAATACGATCATATCTCCCGGCTGGGCATTTACCATGCAGTATGCGATCGCTTCTTTCCGGTCGTCGATCTCGATATATTTTCCGTTACTTCTTGCAAGTCCGACTTTAATATCTTTATTGATATCGCGGATGTCTTCATCTCTCGGATTATCACAGGTCAGTACACACAGATCTGCCATCTCACCGGTTACCTCACCCATATCATAACGGCGCAGCTTTGAACGGTTTCCGCCGCCGCCATAGACACAGATCAGACGTTTCGGATGATATTCCATCAATGTCGTAAGCACGCTTCTGGTGCTGACTTCATTGTGTGCGTAGTCAATGATCAGATAATAATCTTTCGATACCGGAAGCATTTCCACACGTCCTTTGACCTGCACTTTATCCAGACCGTCTAAGATTGCCTCATCTGAAATTCCTGCCAGATGGCAGACTAACATTGTTACCAGTGAATTATATACTGAAAATCTTCCCGGAATATGCACTCTTGCCTCGCAGTCCATGCATCCTTTCACATGGAAATGCATACCGAGTTTTCCGTTTTCCTTGATAAATCCAAGATCCGCTGCAACCAGATCAAGCGGTTTGCCAAGAAACGTTTTTTCACTGCCATCTTCCACCCCGAAACTGTGGATCTCACAGGTATGGTTTGCCGCAACTGCTTCGCTGTGCTCATCATCTGCATTTAAAATACCGATCTTGCACTGGCGGAATAACATGCTCTTACATTCTAAATATTCCTCAAACGATGCATGCTCATTTGGTCCGATATGATCCGGGGACAGATTGGTAAACACACCATAATCAAACAGGATTCCTGCTGTTCGGTCCATTTTCAGTCCCTGCGAGGACACCTCCATCACTGCATATTCACAGCCTGCTTCTACCATGGAAGCAAACATGCGGTGCAGTTCGTAAGATTCCGGTGTCGTATTTTTTGACGGAATCTTCTCATCTCCGATCATCGCTCCGATCGTTCCGATCAGTCCGACTTTTTTGCCTGCTGCTTCCAGCACATTTTTGATCATGTATGTCGTGGTTGTCTTTCCTTTGGTGCCGGTCAGTCCGATCGTGATCAGCTTTTCTGCAGGGTAGTCAAACAATGCAGCCGACATCAATGCGAGTGCATAACGTGCAGATTCCACTTTTAACACGGTGATCGTATCAGGAATCTGCGTGGCTTCCTCCGCCCGCTCCACAACAATGACACTTGCTCCTTTTTCCACTGCATCCGGGATATATTTGTGACCATCCGTCACTGCTCCAACCATACAGACGAACATGGTTTCCTTTGCAATCTTTCTTGAATCATAGATAATGTCTCTGACTTCTGCTTCCATGCTGCCCTGTAAACATTCGTATTTTATCTTTTCACAGATCTTACTTAACTTCATTTTTTCTCCCTATATTGTTCAAGACCACGAAAAGCCGCCGTACATTCTGCACGGCAGCCCCTGTATAATATCTTTTTATTTTTCTAAAATGTGTGATGCATCAATCTCCGCTTCAAACACAGTGTGTGACGGTCCCGTCATAAATAAATGGTTCGTTTTCTCATCCCACTCGATCAGAAGAGGTCCACCAATCTGCTCCACAGTAACTTTGCGGTCTGTACGTCCGGTCAGAACACCTGTAACAACCGCTGTCGAACAGCCTGTCCCACATCCGATCGTCTCACCGGTCCCACGTTCCCATTCACGGATCTTGATATAATCACGCTTTACAAACTCTGCAAATGTAACATTGGTTTTATTTGGAAACAACGATGTCATATGCTCGATTGTCTTTCCGTAACGCTCCACATCAAGGTCTGCGACAGAATCCACAAACATTGCACAATGTGGATTGCCCCAGGATACTGCCGTGATATGAAATGTTTTATCCAGCACCTCCACCGGCTGCTCTACAAACTGCTCTAAATCTGTATTTACCGGAATTACTTTCGTATCCAGTCTCGGTTCCCCGATATCTGCCCGGATGTTTGATACCAGACCATCCGTTACCGTCAGATTCAGATGCTGCATTCCACCAAGTGTCTCGATCACAAGTTCTGTCTTATCGGTCAGCCTGTGGTCATAAACATATTTTCCGACAGAACGGAGTGCGTTGCCGCACATTTCTCCTTCTGAACCATCCGGATTGAACATCCGCATCCGGAAATCTCCCTTATCGGATGGACAGATCAAAACCATTCCGTCTGATCCAATGGCAAAATGTCTGTCGCTGACAAACCGTGCCAGCTCCGGTAAATTTTTAATATCCTGGTGAACGGCATCAATATATACATAATCATTTCCAAATGCCTGCATTTTTGTAAATTTCATGGTAATCCTCCATTTTATGCATTCATTGCCCTGTCAAGGTCTGCAATGATATCATCTGCATTTTCAATTCCGACTGACATACGAAGGAAGCAGTCTGTAATACCAAGTTTCTCTTTGATGTCAAGTGGTGTATCCTCATGTGTCTGTGTTGTCGGGTATGTGATCAGTGTCTCTGTTCCTCCAAGGCTCTCTGCAAACATGATCATATCAACACCTTTTAAGATTTTCTTTACTGTCTCAAAACTGTCAACAGTAAATGAGATCATTCCGCCAAAACCAGTTGTCTGTTTTTTCGTCACTGCGTAATCTTTGTGATCTTCAAAACCTACATAATACACTTTCTGTACTTTCGGCTGTGTTCTGAGCCACTCTGCAACTTTCTTCGCATTCTCGTTGTGTCTGTCCATACGAACCGGCAATGTCTTGATTCCTCTTAAGATCAGCCAGCTATCAAGCGGTGCAAGCTGACTGCCGTGAGATTTGATATGGACATGGATCTTTTCTGCAATCTCCTCGTCATCTTTTACAACCACGATACCGGAAATCGTATCGTTATGTCCGCCTAAATATTTTGTGGAGCTGTGTGTTACGATATCTGCACCAAGCTGTAATGGTTTCTGGAAATATGGTGTTAAAAATGTATTATCAACAACCGTGAGTGCTCCGATACTCTTTGCGATCTCAGAAAGTGCATGGATGTCTGCCACCTTCATCATCGGGTTAGTCGGTGTCTCGATAAATAACATTTTTGTATTCGGACGGATGGCTGCCTTTACCTCATCAAGTTCTGACATATCCACATAAGTGTGCTCGATGCCGTATCTTCCAAAAACATCACCGATGATACGGAATGTTCCACCATAGATATCGTCAGATAAGATCACATGCTCTCCCGGATTTAACAGGGAAAATACTGCCATATTTGCCGCCTGTCCGCTGGAAAATGCAAATCCTTTGATACCTCCCTCTAAAATCGCCATAGTACGCTCTAATTCCTGTCTGGTCGGATTCTCAAGACGGCTGTATGCAAATCCTGTGGATTCTCCAAGTGCCGGATGACGGAAAGTAGCCGTCTGGAAGATCGGCATGCTGACTGCTCCGGTAAGCGGTTCCGTTCCAAGTGCTCCGTGTACTGCCTTTGATTCAAAATGTAATTCTTCTTTTGTACTGTAATCATTGTAATTGCTGAAATTCTTCATGCCGTTCTCCTTCTTTTTCATTCTTATTATTTCAAGTTTTTTAACATTTATTTCCTATAACTTTTCTTTCATATGGTTCTATTATATAAAACACTTTTTAAAATATATACTCGTCTAGTGCTGTGTATATTGCAAATTGTGCTTTTTTGTGTTAGGGTTGGATTTGAAAAGCATTTTATTAATCTGATTCGGAAGGAGTACCTGTATGCCGGAATATAAAAAAGTCGGTTATCTGACATCCAGTTTTAAATTATTTCATCTGAAAGACCAGAATAAAAAGGATTTTTCTTATCATTATCACGATTTTCATAAGATTTTAATCCTGTTAAACGGTGATATCACTTATTGCATCGAGGGACATTCTTATCAGCTTGCCCCTAATGATATCGTGTTAGTTCACGCCGGGGAGGTTCACCGGCCGATCATTCAGTCAGAATCTCCTTATGAACGTATCATCATCTACATTTCACCGGATTATTTGAAAAAATATGAAAAGTCCGATTTTGATCTTTCACACTGTCTGAGCCAGGCTGCCACAGAACAGTCACACGTGCTGCGTTTTCAGGGTTCGCGTGCTGCAAAGTTAAAAACTGCGATACAGGCACTTGACCAGTCTGTAAATGATAAAGATTTTGCAGCTTCCCTGCATCAGAAAATTTTATTTTTAGAATTTATGATACAGTTAAACCGTGCTGCCATGCACGATGGCATCGAATTTATCAATGATACTGCCTCCGACGAAAAAATCATCACGGTATTAAATTATCTGAGTGAACATCTGACCGAGGATATCTCCATCGACAAACTGTCTGCGAGGTTTTTCTTAAGCCGCTCTTATCTGATGCATACGTTTAAAGACCAGACCGGTTACACGATCGGCAATTATCTCTCGACCAAACGGCTGCTTTTAGCAAAAGATCTGATTGCAGAAGGAATGCCGATCACTGAAGTCTGCTATGCCTGCGGTTTTAAAAATTATTCAACTTTTTCGCGTGCATATAAAAAAAGTTTTGGAGAAGCCCCAAGGGACTCTCTCCAAAACCTGAAATCTTAATTTATGATAATAAAATGTCCGCAGGACACACATTCTGTTATTCTCATCCTATTTTGACACTGCTTCTCACTGACGCTCTGCCATTTCATTCATGAGCGTCGGTATGAACTGTTTCTTTCTGGAAACAATTCCGTCTAACAAAATACCATCAGCCCGCTCTTCTTTGCGGAACGCGGCTCCTAAAATCCTGCCTGCATTCTCCCCGTCAAAAATAATTTTTGAGGATTCCTCTAAAATGTCCGTCAGCATGACATAGACCATATCTATCTTCTTTTCTGCAAGCACCTGTACCATAAACGGGCGTATTTGTTCTGCCACTTTGTCTAGTTCTTCCCGGCTCATAGCACTGATCTGTGCCACTCCGAAATCACAGTCATCGGTATGGAATATCTTGAAATCCTGATAAAAGATCTCCTCCGTGGACTTTCCGCTGAAATTACTGCCCGCCTGGAACATATTTTTCGCATAAGTCTCAATGTCTACTTCCGCGATCACTGCAAGCGCCTCCGCCACAGATTTATCTAACGGTGTACACGTTGGTGAACGGAACATCAGCGTATCAGAAATAATGGCAGACAGTAAAAGTCCTGCAATCTGTTTTGGCACATCCACGCCCTTTTCCTGATACATCTGATAAATGATCGTTGAGGTACAGCCGAGTGGCTGATTTCTAAAATAAACCGGCGAAACTGTTTCAAGACTGCCGAGGCGATGATGGTCGATGATCTCTAACAGCTCTGCCTCATCAATTCCGTCTACCGCCTGTGCCTTCTCATTGTGGTCAACAAGGATCACCTGTTTCTTCTGCATATTCATCAGGTTACGACGGGAAACCATACCGGCATAGTTACCGTTTTCATTTAAGATCGGGAAATCACGGTGTCGGATTTTTGACATCGTCTCTCTCACTTCGTCCACATAATCCTCTATACCAAATGTGATGATATTTTTCCGTGTCATAAACTGTTTGATCGGCATACTCTGATTGATAAGACGCGCTATCGAAAATGTATCAAACGGTGTTGTAATAATGATGCAGTCATGTTTTTCCGCAAGGGCGCGTACATCCTCGCTGACTTCAATTCCCCCACCGATGATCAGACAGCTTGCATTTGACTCGATAGCCTGTTTCTGCGCCTCTTCCCGGTCCCCTGAGATTACCATGTCATCATCTTCGATATAATCTGCCATATATTCCGGATTCGAGGTCGCTACCACTACCTTTCCTCTTACAAAATATGCATGCTCATTTCCAACGATGATCGTTCCATCCAACGTTTCCGCAATATTTTTATACTGTGTTCGTGCCTGGGATAACACATGATTATCAAAAACGTCCATGTAAGACGTTGCAATATCCTTTGTTACAATAATTCCTTCGAGTTTTCCAAACTGATTGGTTACCGGAAGCGTTACAACCTCTAATTTTTTCATTGTCTCCCATGCACGTTTCAGGGAAATCTGGCTGCTTACTCCCGCCGTTCTTCTGTAATTAATATCCTTAATCTGTGTTCCCGCATAGGTAACTAACTCTGGTTCCTGTGCCCCAAAATAATCGAGCACATAATGTGTCTCTGCATTTACTGCTCCGGCACGTTTTGCCACATAGGTTTTATCGTTTTCTGTCTGATTTTTTAAATATGCATAAGAGATAGCTGCACAAATAGAATCCGTATCCGGATTTTTATGCCCTACAACCCAAACTTTTCTCTTTTCTGCGCTCATGAAATTCCTCTCTTTACCTAAAAATTAGCAGCTATTTCTCTGATTTATTACTGCCGGACTCTTCTTTTTTATTACTAAAAAAGAAAGAAACAGACGCTGGCAGCGCCGGCGTCATGTGTACTGTTAAAAGCGAAATACTCCCATAGAATATAATATAAATACGATCAATACCACAAAATTTAAAATTGAAAACCAGGATAGCAGCTTCACATATCCTTTCACCGAATCAACGCCGCCTTCCATCTCATCCATTTTTTCAATTTTAGAATCAAACTCATTGAACAGATCCTGTATGTTACGATAACATTTGACATTTTCCGTGTGTACTTTTTCAGAAAGATCCGTCTTAATAGACTCTAACTGTGACGTTGCATTCTCTAACAGCTCCTTGACCTCCGCAATCTGTCCTTCACTGAGCTTTTTGTTGGCAATTGCCTGTTCCTCTAAGAACTGCTTGTTCGCCGCAATCTGTTCCTCGTTTAATTTCCGGTTAGAAGCCGTCTGCTCCTCATTCATCTGACGATTTAAGGCAATCTGTTCCTCACTGGTTTTCCTGATATCAGCCACCTGTCCGGTAAGACCTGCCTCAATCTCTGTCATTTTCGTCGTCACTTTATCAGCAAGCGCATCTACTTTCCGTCCAAACTCGGTAACAATCTTGTCCGCCTCTTCCTGACGTTCTGTTAAAATATGTTCTAACTCCTGTGCCTTGTCCGCTCTCTCATCCACAAGTGACTGCAGTTCCGCCGCTTTACTTTCTTTTGCTGCCAGAAGCACCTGAAGTTGTTTTGCTTTTTCACGAAACTCATCGATCTGACTGATCAGTAAATCTTCATTTTCCACGTCCTTTTGTGTCCTTTCCTGTTCCTGTTTGTTCATTTGTCCGCTCTCTTCCGGCTTTTTCCGGTCCAAAAGTCGTACATTCTGCGGCACCATCCGCTTTTTCCGGGGTTGAAGCTGTCTGAATACCATCTGCCATAAACCAGCCATCTGTGTTCACTTCTTCCCCCTTTCTGATTTTTTTCGCAATATATCATGGTTATTCTATCATTATCGTTTTTCTTTGTAAACAATAAATTATTTTCCATTATGTTAAACATGTGGACTGTGAAACTTTATATTTTCATTAAAAATCGTATAGATGACAAAGAAGCGATTCCAACCGGAACCGCCTCTGTCAAAAAAGGGATTATTTTTTCTTAAATATGATTTCATTTCACAAATATTATGTTTTTGATTATCTACATAATTTTTTGAACTCATCAGCTACGAACTGGACTTTTGTTCCAATGACAACCTGAACAGCTGTTTTACTTGGTCTGATAACACCAGCAGCCCCTGCTGATTTGATTTTCTTCTCATCTACTAAAGAACTGTCTTTTACTTCAAGCCGAAGTCTTGTAATACAGTTATCAATACTTTTAATATTTGCTGCACCACCAACGCCTTCTAAAATTGCTGCCGCTACAGTTGTATAATCACTGCTCCCAAGGTCGACATTTTTCTCTGCTTCCACATCATCGTCTTCTCTACCAGGAGTTTTCAGATCAAACTTTGTGATAGCGAAACGGAATACAACATAAAATACAATAAATGCTGCAATACCAAGTGGAATGATCATCCAGGTATTCTTCGCTGCCGGAAGGGTTGCAGAGAAAAGAAGGTCTGTTGCTCCAGCAGAGAAACTAAAACCTGCTCTAAATCCAACTAATACCGTGATCACTGTGAAGATACCATATAATAATGCGTATACAACATAAAGTGCCGGTGCAAGGAACATGAACCCAAACTCAAATGGCTCTGTAACACCACAGACAAATGCACAGACAGCTGCGGAGGCAACCAGACCGATTGCAACTTTCTTCTTATTACTCTTAGCCGTCTGAATCATAGCAAGAGCTGCACCCGGAACACCGAACATCATACATGGGAAGAATCCAGACATATACATACCTAAATCCCATGTTACATCTGCAGACGTCTCGCCTGCCCAGAAATGTTGTAAATCCCCAAGTCCGATTGTATCGAACCAGAATACATTGTTCAGTGCATGATGTAATCCGGTTGGAATCAGCAATCTGTTTAAGAACGCATAAATACCTGCACCAACAGGACCAAATCCAACAATTCCTTCACCGATTGAAACTAATGCTCCAAATAATAAAGGCCAGATGAATAATAAGATTGCGGATACAATGATAGAAACAACACCTGAAACGATTGCTACACAACGCTTACCACTGAAGAATGATAACCAGTCAGGTAATTTTGTACCTTTGAATTTGTTGTAGCATGTTGCACCGATGATACCGGCAAGGATACCGATAAATGGGTTTGCAATCTTACTGAATGCAAGCACTTTTGTCTCATTCTCTGCAATTACCGGCATTAACGTTGTAACAACCCCTGTAGAAAGAAGGTTTGTCATCATTAACCATGATGCCAAAGCTGCAAGAGCTGCTGTACCATCATTATCATCTGCCATACCAACGCCGACACCGATAACAAAAAGAATTGCCATGTTATCGATCAAAGCTCCTCCTGCTTTTACAAGGAAGAAACCGATCATCTGAACGATACCGGAAACATCGCCCCCCTGCATGGTAGATGGACATAGTGCATATCCAATACCCATTAAGATACCACAGATTGGAAGACACGCAACTGGAAGCATTAAAGCTTTTCCTAATTTCTGCAAATACTTCATCATACTAAAAGCTCCTCCTTTTTTTATAATCCCTTTTAGTTTTATTTTATACCGTTAGAAACACGGCTAAAATACGTTTTTCATATCACAGATCCCTGTCTGTTTATTTCTTTAAGATCAGAACTGTATCACCCGGATTGACATCAGATCCTGTCACTGCTTCCACGGTCTGATAGTCCGATGTGTTGCATACAACCATAGGTGTGATCACATCATAACCTGCTGCTTTCACTGCCTCAAGGTCAACCGAGATCAGAAGATCTCCTTTTTTCACCGCATCCCCATTTCCTTTATGGGCGGTAAAATGTTCTCCCTTTAATGCGACAGTATCTAATCCGATATGCACAAGCAATTCCACGCCTTCTGTGGTCGTCATGCTCACTGCATGCTTCGTATCAAATAACATCTCGATCGTGCCGTCTGCCGGTGCGTATATCTTACCATCTGCCGGCTGGATTGCAACACCCTTGCCTAAGATCTCTTCTCCGAATGTCGGATCACTTACCTGACTGATTGGAACTGCCTTTCCTTTGACCGGTGCACCAATCTCAATTCCTTTGTCTTTTTTCTTCAAAAAATCGAACACCTTAATCCCTCTTTTCTGTATTATGATGTACTTTAGTCTGTCATGCAGACACGCTTAATATGTATCGCAAGAAACATGATCTCCTCGCCGGATATCTGACCACCGTACTCCTTCTCAATATATTCTGCAATATGTTTACTGCACTCATACTCTCCCGGATACTTGTTCTCCATCAGCTTTGCAAATTCGATCTCCTCATCTTTCAACAACTCATGCCGGTAAAGACGCTGTGCCAAAAACTTCAGATGTGTGACAAATCTCTCATAGTGGAGCGATTCCTCATCAAATTCAATGCCCATCTCCTGTTTGACCAGTTCTAAGATCCCCTGTATCATATTTGTCATTGCAAAGGTATCGTTGATCGTTGTATCGTACTCTGCATTCACAAAATGGAGTGCGATAAATCCCGCCTCATCCTCTGAAAACTTTGTTCCGAGTTTTTCATTCAAAAGATCGATCGCATATTTTCCCATCAGGTATTCCTGATGATAAAACTTCTTGGTTTCCCACAGCAGTGCATTCTTCAGCTGGATTCCCTGCGCCTGTCTCTGAATCGCAAAATTGATATGATCTGTCAGTGTGATATAAATACTCTGATTCAACTGTACATTCAGATTCTTTTTCGCATAGGTAATGATATCACTCGTGAGCTGCATATGCTCTAATGGAATGTTCTCTAAAATCTCCTGAAACTGCCGGGAAAGCTTCTCGTTCTCAATCCGGAAAACCTTCTCGATCCTGCTCTCATCAATCGCATCACCCGTATGTGCCTTGAATCCAATCCCCTTACCCATGATAACAACTTCCTGCTGATTCTCATCATATGCTGATATTACATTGTTATTAATCACTTTCTGGATAACCATATGCCACTCCGTTTTTATTTGATAAAAGCCTCTGTTTTACTGTGCATTCTAAAAAGAAAAACCAAATTTTACAAAATCCAAGTATAGAAATGTAAAATCTGGTTTTGCCTGCTTATCAGTAACAATCCAATATTTTATTCGCTTGATTTAAGAAAATTTTAACATTCATTGTTTATTATGTCAAGTTTTATTCCTGCTTATTTTTCTTTTTTGTAAGCATTTACTATATATGCATCTAAAACCTATACATAATAGCCAATATCTTTTCCATCTTCTACCGGAGTTTTACAGATTCGTTTCAAAGAACGCTTTTATTGCATCACATGCTGCACCTTCGTCGTCGCCTTCTACCTTTACAGTCACAGTCTGATTTTTTTTGACTCCCATTCCCATAACTGCCATCAGTCGGGAAGCATCTACAGATTTTCCATCTTTTTCAAGTGTTACTTTGCTCTGGAAATTTTTCACTTCCTTTACAAGCATCCCTGCCGGTCTTGCATGGATTCCCAACTCGTCTTTTACTGTGTAACTGAATGATTTCATTTTCATTTCCTCCTTAAACATTAAGCATTTAATATTTTATCTCTTACAGGCAGCACCATTGCCGGTGATACCGATAATTCATCAATTCCCATTTTTACAAATGTCTCCGTAAGCGTTAAGTCTGCCCCGAGTTCCCCACAGATACCTGCCCAGATTCCCGCTTTGTGTGCGCTGTCAATGACCATCTGGATCATCTTGAGCACTGCTGGATGATGGGAGTCATAAAACTGGTCAAGCTTTGCATTCTGCCTGTCGATCGCGAGCGTATACTGTGTCAGGTCGTTGGTTCCAATACTGAAAAAGTCAACCTCTTTTGCCAGTTCATCTGCGATCATCACCGCTGCCGGTGTCTCGATCATAATGCCAAATTCCACATTTTTAAACGGAATGCCTTCTGAGGTCAGCTCTGCTTTTACCTCTTCCATAATCTCTTTGACTTTTCTCACTTCCCATACCGATGCGATCATCGGGATCATAATGGAAATATTGCCGAACATGCTGGCGCGGAGCAGTGCTCTCAACTGTGTCTTGAAAATATCCGGCTGATCCAGACAGATCCTCACGGCACGGTAACCAAGCGCCGGATTGTCCTCGTGTTCGAGTCCAAAGTAATCGATCTGCTTGTCTGCTCCAATATCCAGAGTACGGATAATGACTTTTTTTCCTGCCATCACTTCCGCAACCGTTTTATAGGACTGGAACTGCTCATCCTCTGTTGGGAAATGGTCACTCTGCAAATATAAAAACTCACTTCTGAAAAGTCCGATACCTGCTGCATCATTCTGTAAAACAGCGCCTAAATCTTTCACTTCGCCGATATTGGCATACAATTTTATTTCTTTGCCCTCTTTCGTGACGGTCGGCTTTCCCTTTAATTGCTGCAGTAATTCCTGACGGTTCTTTTCGTCCTGCTGCTTTCTCTCATATTCTCTTAATGTCTCCTCATCCGGATCAATGATCACGATCCCCTTGAATCCGTCCACGATCGCCATTTTTCCATTCACTTCTTTCGGAACTGCTGTGGATACCAGAGCCGGAATGTTCATCGTCCTCGCCAGGATTGCGGTATGTGAATTCGTAGAGCCATGTCGTGTCACAAAGGCAAGCACTGTCTCACGGTCTAACTGGATCGTCTCACTCGGTGCAAGATCATCTGCTGCTATGATATATTTTTCTTTTTCTGCTCCAGAAGTGTTCACCTTTTCTTCTTTCTGCGATAAAACACGGATCACACGCTCCGAGATGTCCTTCACATCTGCTGCACGTTCCTTCATATAATCGTCGTCCATATCTGCGAACATTCTGGCAAAGTTATCGCCAGTCGTTGCCACGGCGAACTCTGCGTTGACGGACTGTGCCTCGATGATATTCCGGACAGAATCAAGATAGTCTTCATCCTCCAACATCATCTGGTGCACTTCAAAAATGGCTGCATTTGCTTCTCCTACTTCTTTGACCGCTTTGTCATAAAGTCCTTTCAGTTCTTCTGCCGCCTGATCTCTGGCTGCCTCAAAACGTGCGATCTCTGCTTTCGCATCCTCAATCTTCACTCGTCTGACTACATTGTTTTCTTTGGAAATCTCTTTGATTTTTCCGATTGCGATTCCCCCGAATGCAATCTTTCCGGTTATGTTCTGCATTTGCTCCTCCTCACCAGACAGCTGATACCATTTTGGGAATCTGCCGTCAAAATTAAAAAAGCCGAAAAAGTTCACGCAGCCAACGGCGTCTTACTTTTCCGGTTTAGTACATTTGCATGTGAACTATCCTTAAAATATAATTTTATTATAAGTTTTCACAAAGTATTTGTCAACACAATTCTGCCAGTCTGTGTACTTTTGCTGCATCCACCACTTCATATTGATTCTTTTCCTGTATTCCTGCATAGGAGAAATCAACGTATTCATTCGAAGTTGTGATGTCTTTTTTCCATACCCGGCATGAACTGTGTACCTGATGAACTCCTGTATATGTCATTAGTTCTCTAACATTGTTCTCATTCACACCGCTTCCGGCAAGAATTTCAATCTCACTTCCATATTCCTTCTGAAGCTGTTTTAACCGTTCTCTTCCACTCCACACATCCGGTGCGCCGCCGCTCGTTAAGATTCGGTCTGCCCCAAGCCCAATCAATTGCTCGATCGTTTTCTTCTGATCGGCAACACAGTCAAAAACGCGGTGAAACACCGCTTCCCTTCCCTGCTCATGTATCAGATAGATGACTTCTTTTGTACGTTCTGTATCTAAGGTTTGATCCTCTTTTAAAAATCCGAAAGCAATCCCGTCTGCTCCATGCTCCAGCAAAAGTTTTGTATCCAAAATCATTGTCTGATATTCCTCCGCAGAATAACAGAATCCACCACCTCTCGGACGTACCATCGCCACAACAGGAA
>ERZ831634.45-NODE-45-length-141990-cov-51.518864_pt1 | contig 141990 bp, 133 predicted proteins | sample MGYA00519953_ERZ831634 | MGnify/ENA primary metagenome ERZ831634 (study PRJEB31850, sample SAMEA3708718) | human gut metagenome | biome: human gut; feature: human-associated habitat; material: faeces | place: China | collected 2014 ... | reverse complement strand
AACGAACGAACGAACGAACGAACGAACGAACGAACGAACGAACGAACGAACGAACGAACGGCTTGCAGCAGCCTTTCTTTAAGTTACCCTGAAATCATTTTCTGTAAAATAAGAGAGCTTTTGCCGGCTATGAGTGTAGTTGCTCATAGCCGGTGAAAGCTCTCTTTTGGTATTTAAAATGTACTTTTATCAGACAGAATAGAAAGGAGCATTACACGTGGGATGTTTCCGTTTCCAATCACTGTCTGTTTTTCATTTTTCTTTTTATTACTTTCTCTCCTTATTGGAAACATTGGAAACAAAAAAATAAAGGAGCATAAAAAATGAAAAAATTGTACCTTGACAATAGAATAGAAATATCAAGAAAAATAAGAAACCGAAAAACAGCAAAGGTAGCTCTTATTGCTATTTTCATTCTTGCATTAGCTATAACCACCGGCTGTGGCAAGAAAAAGAATAAGAATACCGAACCTACTACACCTTCAACAACTGTAATTAAGGAAGAAACAACTCCTGAAGTTGTAGAGCCTACTGAATCTACACCTGTAGAAACAGTGGAACCTACAGAAACTGTCCCTGAAACAGAAGATGTAGAAAGCATTGATTTATCACAGTATTCCAATGCAGTAGATTGCATTAATGCGCTTCAAGCCTATGACGATTTGCTGATAATTGTGTGGAATAGTGATAATGGAGGAGGCCAAACCATTTTAAAAAATGGCGACCATTTTAACAATTCCATGCTATCATCATTATTCTTTAATAGAACGCCTGAAAATGGAAATATTAAAGATGTAACATTAGAGTGTAACGATAAAAATGCTAATATAACACAAACCAGAAAAAGTTATAGTATTTCAAGAGTATCTGGTGAAGATGTAGAGTACAAAGTAATATTTACTTATAATGATGGTACAGAGGAAACAATTACAGTATATATTACAGAAGAATAATATTGTATTCAAATCTTCCGGTCCCAGGCTGGTTGGATATATACCTAAATAAATAATAACATACTTGTGAAAAAAATAAATAAAAAAATTATAAAAAGTGAATTTCTGATATTTCTAAGACAGGGGAGAGTAATAAATAGAAAACAATCTTATATTTTTCACGTCTACGCTATGAAAGCGGCTGAAAATCACACAGATACTATAATTAAACGAAATATCACTTTAGATATTGGTTCTCGCTCATTTTAAAATTAAATCCAACAAAAATGGAAAGCATAAACCGCACTTTACCGGGCTTTTTTTTCATGGTAAAATAAGCAGGGTGATGAGATTGCGGAAAAAGTGGAAGCAAATAACGGCGCTGCTGCTTGCGATGGTTTTGTTAAGCGGCTGCGGTTTGGAAAATAAAGTGAATAATGATGCCACGGAAAACAGTAATCCGATGGAGAACGTTGCTGCGGGAAACAATGCCGGAACCAACGGTACTTCAGCGGGAGTCCCAGCCGACGGCGACAGTTCCGCAGCAGCCGGTTTTTCGGTTGCCTACGAATTGCCCGACATGCAGCCGGGTGTGCTGGTTTCCCGCAGCGGCTATCCGGAGAATGGCAGGAAAACGGTGATTTTCCGGGGGAAAAAGCTTCCCGGACATTATGAAATTATAGACCGGACGGAAAAAACGGTAATTTTTACCGGAGATTTGCAGGATGTTGTATACAACGCCCTGACAGAAGAATATAATGGCTATGGAGATTTTTCGGAGCTTACAACGGAGGGTGAATATGAAATCCGTTGCGATTATATCGGGTATTCCTATCCGTTTACCATCGAAAAGGGCGGCCTTTCGGGAAAACTGGCAGAGGGGATAAACGAATTAAAGGGTCCGGAAGCTCTTGCGGACGATGAGATAGAAGAAGCATGCAGAACGGTTTCAATGTTGCTGCTTTCTTATGAGCTGTACGGCGGCGTTTACACTCAGGATGAGGATACGGAGGAGGCATTTTTTGCCGTACTTCGTACTTACATAGAATGGCTGTACGGACAACTGGACAGCCGGAGCGGTGCAGTTCTTGCGGACAGCGAGCCGGAAGACACCCGGACCGGAACGGTGGGGCAGGAAATGGGCGGCATAGATTATGAAAAGACCGCTTATATTTCAGCCGTTCTTGCCAAGTTCAGCTACAGTTACCAGAAAACGGACAGCGCTTATGCCACGGTCTGCCTGCAGGCAGCGGATAAAGCATGGAAAGCGGTAAGCAGCAAAGACGATATGCCGCCGGCACTTCTTTTCTATGCGGCGGGCGAGCTGTACCGGGCAACGGGACAGAAGAAATATGCCAGGGTACAGGAAGAGGCGGCAGAAAAACTGCCGGAAAAAGTGGATAACGGTGCCCAGACATTCGGAACTTTTACCTATGCGTCCACGAAAAGGAAAATAGATGTGGAACTTTGCGGCAAACTGCTGATGGTGCTGCTTAACCGGGCGGAGGAAATTGCCGCCTGTGCCAAGGATATGCCTTACGGCATCGGCAGCAGCATTACCACCGGGGAACAAATGCAGGTCTGGTGGGAGGGTGTCCTCATTGCTTCCTGCAATTATGTAATTACCAACAATGAGTACGGGACTCTCACGGAAAATTACGCCGGATATTTTGAAGGTATTAACGAAGAAGCGGAGAGCCTTTTGTACCGGACGGATGAAGAAACAGCGGCATATCTTTTGCTCCTCAGTGAAATGACGAGCAGGGAATTATAATATATAAACAAGTAATAGTATGAATACAGAAGCTTGTTAAGCGGGATATGCGGATACAAGAATGAAGAAAATCATAGGAAAGGCAAGGACAGAAGGATGAATATTGTAGTCTTGGCAGGCGGAATCAGCACGGAAAGAGATGTTTCTTTAATCTCCGGACAGAAAATTTATCAGGCAATCAAAGGAAACGGACACCATGCGGTGCTTCTGGATGTTTTCCTGGGCTATGAGGGCGATATTTCCCATATTTTTGAAGAGGACATTAACTGGGAAGCACAGGTAACCGGCATTAAGGAAACCAACCCCGATATTGAAAAGGTAAAAGCCATGCGTCCCGACTGGCAGAAAAACTTCTTCGGTCCCAATGTCATTGCCATCTGCCAGAAAGCGGATGTGGTATTTATGGCGCTTCACGGCGAAAACGGCGAGAACGGTAAAATTCAGGCATGTTTCGATTTAATGGGCATTACCTATACCGGCACAGATTACGTTTCCTCCGCCCTCAGCATGGATAAGGGACTGACTAAGGATATTTTCCGGCAGTACGGCGTTCCCACTCCCCAGGGCTTCCGCTTAAAGAAGGGCGAAAAAGAACCGGAAGCAGTTACGTTCCCCTGCATCGTAAAGGCTTGCTGCGGCGGTTCCAGCGTGGGCGTCAGTATTGCAAGAAATGAAGAAGAATATGAGGCGGCTAAGGCAGAAGCATTCAAATACGATAAGGAAGCCGTTGTGGAGCAGTACATAAAGGGCAGGGAATTTTCCATAGGTCTGCTGGAAGGAAAGGCGCTTCCTATTATTGAGATTGCACCGAAACAGGGATTTTATGATTATAAGAATAAATATCAGGCAGGCAGCACCGTGGAAACCTGCCCGGCAGATCTGACACCGGAACAGACAAAGCAGATGCAGGCTTATGCAGAGAAGGGATTTGCGGCGCTTCGCCTGAAAAACTACGCCCGTCTGGATTTTATGATGGGAGAAAACGGCGATATGTACTGTCTGGAAGCCAATACCCTTCCGGGAATGACACCTACGTCACTTTTACCCCAGGAAGCGGCTGTCATCGGTATCAACTATGAACAGCTTTGTGAGAAACTGATTGCGATTTCACTGAAAAAATAACCATTTCGGGAAAGGCTGCTTGTCATTTCCGGAAAGAACAGGAAGGAAGACCTTTATGAAAAATCTGACCTTGGAGAATATTGCCAGAGCCTGCAGCAGTACACTTTTGAATGCCGCAGGAAAAGAAACACGGGAAATTACCTGTGCCGTTATTGATTCCCGGAAAATTGAAGAGGGCGGTCTTTTCTTTGCCACTAAGGGAGAAAAGGTGGATGGACACCGTTTCATTGGCCAGGTATTTGAAAAAGGAGCGGCATGCGTGGTTACCTGTATGACACCGGAGGAAGTAGAAGCTTCTTATGGGGTACCGGCAGATGTCTGGGGACCTTACATATTGGTGGATGACTCTCTGCGTGCCCTGCGCAAGGTGGCTTCTTTTTACCGCAACGGCCTGACTATCCCGGTGGTGGGCATTACCGGCAGTGTGGGAAAGACCAGTACCAAGGAATTTATTGCGGGTGTGCTTTCCGAAAAGTACTGTGTTCTGAAAACAGAGGGCAACTTTAACAACGAAATCGGACTGCCGCTGACATTGCTCCGCATTCAGGAAGAACATGAAGTGGCAGTTGTGGAAATGGGTATCAGTGATTTCGGAGAAATGAGCCGCTTAGGCGAAATGGCAAAGCCTGACATCTGTGTCATTACAAATATCGGACAATGTCATCTGGAAAATCTTCACAACAGGGAAGGTATTTTCCGCGCCAAGACAGAAATTTTCCATTACATGAAGGACGGCGGCGAAGTCTGTCTGAACGGTGAGGATGACCTGCTGGAGGCTGTTACGGAAGTGAATGGTAAAAAAGTGCATCATTTCGGCATTTCCGACAGGGAAGGCTTTGAAGTATACGCAACGGATATTGAAAGTCTGGGACTGCTCGGCAGCAAGGCAGTTTTACATATGCCGGAAGGAAGCTGCCCGATTGAAATTTCGCTTCCGGGCATTCACATGGTAATCAATGCTACCGCAGCGGCGCTTGTCGGCAGGCTGCTGGGACTTACTTTAGAGGAAATTCATGCGGGCATTCACAATGTTACCCCGGTGGGAGGCAGAAGCAATCTGATTAAAACGAAGGATAAGATTGTGATTGATGATTGCTACAATGCCAATCCGATTTCCATGAAAGCGGCAATTGATTTGCTGGCAACGGCAACGGACCGCAAGGTAGCCATTTTAGGAGATATGTTTGAATTGGGAGAAAAGGAAGACAGCCTCCATGCGGAAGTGGGAGCATATGCGGTGGAACAGGGCATTGATGCCGTTTACTGTGTAGGAACGCTGTCAAAAGCTATGTATGATGCGGCGCTGGAAGCTTATGACGGTTCGCAGGATGTGCGGTATTTTGCCGACAGGGACGAACTGATGGATAGCCTCCCGGATTTGCTGGAACCGAACGATACCATACTGGTTAAGGCATCCCACGGAATGGGCTTTGCCAAAGTCGTGGAAGCTTTGACCAGGGAAGCATAAAACAACAGGAGCGGAAAATGGAAATTTCATTTCCCGCTCTTGTTGTCTTTAATCTGTTTTCTTTTTTTCTACGTCGTATACTTTCTTGGCATAAATAAGTGTAGCCGCTGTGGCGCCAAGCAGGTAAATCAGCATCATAACAGTTGCCGCGTTGCCGTTTAAGAAAATGGAAGTAACGACGGTGAGAATACCGGCGGCAATCATGGCGATGGCGCCGAAACGGTTGCTTTTCCGCCAGGTGGTATCGTTATACATACTGTAAGAAATACGCATACCCAAAAGATAGTTTTTCCGGGTCTTGGGCATGAAATTTCCCAGAACAATGAAGATGCCGCCCAGTATGATACAAGAAACCTTGGCAATATCGACAGAGGCAACGGTGCTGTCTGTGACGGCTGTCTGATAGGAACCGTACAGGATGAATGCCTGCATGACGGTATACATCACTGCCATGGATAAGCCGACAATCGGCAGGAATTTTGCGTTGGACTGTGCTTCCGCCCGCTCTTTGTCGGATTTTGCCCGGTCTGCTTTTTTTTCAAAGTGCCGGGTAAAAAGATGCCAGAACAGGGTGATTGCCAGAATCAATAAGGGGAAAATATAGCTTTCGTATTTGCTTCCCCATCGGTCGATTTCTCCCGCAAAATTTGAATGCATAGGTATGGTATCGGGCATAAACTGTAAGGCAACGGCGGTAAAAAGCAAAGGAATAACAGATACAATCCACATCAGTTTTTTCATTTTCGACTCCCTCCAAACTGTTCAATCCATAAAATCAATTCATCCAGCACCGTGGTATTGAGTTCATAATAAATAAAGTTTTTACTCTTATATTCCATAATTAAATCGGCGCCTTTTAGAAGCTTTAAGTGGTAGGACAGGGCAGCCGGTGTCACAGAAAGCCTTTCAGCAATTTCCCCGGCGTTCAGCCTGCCGTCCTTTAACATCACCAGAATATCCCGCCGCTGTTTATCGGCAAGGACCTTGAAAATATTGTTTTCACCCATACAACTGTGCTCCCGGAATGCTTGCTATAAAATGTTTACTATAAGTAGAAGAAAGCAACATACTATTTCAAAAATATTTTAAGTAGCTTTTTCTTTAGTATAACAAATGTTGAGAAAATGTCAATAACTATTTCAAAATATTTTTAATTAGCCACGTAAATGATATGAATTATCTATCCTTTTATATAAAAAACGGAGAGGCTTATTTTGCCTCTCCGAAATATTTCTCTTTGTTCCGGAAATAGGTTTCTTCAATGACCGCTTTCACGGTGGCGCCTATCACTTTCTTTTCTTCCCGGGACATTTCATTTAAGTAAATCGGCTTACCGTATTCAATGACTACGGTGGCCTTTTTTATTTTGGGGAAATGGTCTTCAAAAACGGCTGCTGAATTGACGATGGTCATGGGAATAATCGGCGCGCCGGATTTCTCGGCAATCTTAAAGCTGCCATCGTGGAACGGCAGGAAGGTATCAGCGGTTTTGTTGCGGGTGCCTTCCGGAAAAATGCAGACGGAAATACCGGATTTTACCATTTCAATGGCCTGCAGGATGGTTTTTAAGCCTTCCTTTATGTTGTCACGGTCAAGGAATAAGCAGTGCAGGTATTTCATCCAGACAGAAAGCAGGGGAACCTTGAGCATTTCCTTTTTTGCCACATAGCCGGTGGGACGCGGTACTTTGGGATAGGTTAAAATAATGTCGTAAAAGCTGCGGTGGTTTCCCACATACAGTACAGCTTTATCCTTTGGTACGTTTTCTTCACCAACGGTAATGACCTTGGTGCCGGAAAGAAAAGCGACCACGCGGAATGCCCAGTTTACAATGGCAAGGGAACTGCGGGATTTCACATCCGGCTTCCATTTGCCGATAAGCCATTCGATAAAAAAGAGGGGAATGGAGCAGATTAAAAACAAAATAACGAAGGTTGCTACAATAATCAGTCGAAGCATGGAAAATCTCCTTTGTATGCGTAATCATTTTCAGTTTACCATACAAAGGAGGGAAAGACAATTACTGAAATTCCACCGTTTTATCCATATATTCCGTCTTGATGACAATATAGGGATATGAAGGGGCGTCGGAGGTTTTTTCATCGGGAGAGGGACCCAGCAGACAGGTGTCCACACAAATGGCGTTCTCCGTCAGATACAGTTCGTTTACCGCGATACTGTAACCGCCGGTGGGCTGCTCGCCGTAACCGACACACAGATACAGATAACTCTCATCGGTATATGTAAAACTGAAGGCGTCCTTTTTCCTCTCGGTAATGAGCCCCTTTAATTCATCCGGAAGAACCTCTTCCGAAAGTACCGTAAATTCCATATCCCGGAGCTTGGTATTTTCACCGGTTCCCAGGCTGCAGCCGCAAAGCAGGAAAAGACCGGCAATGAGCAAAACGGCGGAAAACATTGGCAGCCGGGAAACCTTGCCGGAAAGCCGGGCAGGCAATCGAAAAAATTTAGATGGCAGGTGCATAAAATTTCCTTTCTGATTCAGGATGTTATTAATAGTTATGAAAAAAAGGTATTCCATATGCGGAAAATATGATATTCTAAAAGATAAGACAACAGAAACAAATCCCGTGTCTTGATGAGGAGGCAGTGCGGACGAAGAAAGGAAAAAGCAGATGATTTTCATAAAAAATGCTTATGTGACAGACCCCGCCGGCGGCAGGGAAGAAAAAGCAGATATCCTGTTAAAAGACGGAAAAATTGTTAAAATCGGTCAGATAAAGGAAGAAGAACTGGCGGCAGAACCGGCTTCTCTTAGGGTGATTGATGCCGAGGGGCTTGTGGCGGCGCCGGGACTTGTGGACGTGCATTCCCATTTCCGTGATCCGGGCTTTACCTATAAAGAGGACATCGAAACCGGTGCGAAGGCAGCGGCAAAGGGCGGCTACACCACCGTGGTTCTGATGGCAAATACGAAGCCCTGCGTGGACAATGAGGAAACACTCCGTTACGTGATAGAAAAAGGGAAGCAGACCGGCATTCATGTGTATACCTGCGCAACCGTGACAATGGGCATGCAGGGAAAAGAAATCGTGCCCATGGAAGAGCTGGCGCAAAAAGGTGCGGTAGGCTTTACCGATGACGGAGTGCCCGTTTTATCGGAAGAAATTGTGGAAGAAGCCATGAGGCGGGCGGCGGCACTTCAAATGCCGTTGAGCTTTCATGAGGAAAACCCCGCTTACATCGAGAACAACGGTGTGAATGCGGGAAAAGCGGCAGCCCATTACCATATTGGCGGCTCCAAGAGAGAAGCGGAGATAGATTTGGTTGGCAGGGATCTGGAGATTGCCCTAAAGACCGGTGCGGCGATTGATATCCAGCATATCAGCACCAAGGAAGCGGTGGAACTGGTGCGTCAGGCAAAGAAGCGCGGCAGCAATATCCATGCAGAAGCTACGCCCCATCACTTTACCCTGACGGAGGATGCAGTCATCACGTACGGCACACTTGCCAAGATGAACCCGCCTTTACGGGAAGAAAGTGACAGACGTGCCATAATAGAGGGATTAAAAGACGGCACCATTGACATGATTGCCACAGACCATGCTCCGCATAGCAAAGAAGAAAAAGAAAAGCTGATTACAGAGGCACCCAGCGGAATCATCGGACTGGAAACGGCACTGCCTTTAAGTGTGACGGAGCTTGTAGAAACAGGAGATATGACACTGATGTCGGTACTGGAAAAGCTGACCTGCAATCCGGCGGATTTATACCATCTTCCGGCAGGCAGACTTACCGAAAACGGCCCGGCGGATATTGTGTTGTTTGACCCGAAGGAAGAGTATGTGATAGACGGTTTTGTTTCAAAATCCCAGAACAGCCCCTTCCTTGGAAGAAAAGTAAAAGGACAGGTTTATTACACCATTTGCGGGGGAAAGATAGTTTACAGTAAACGTGAGGAGGAACAATCATGACAAAGAAGAAAGTAACGGCAAAGGTGCTTTCCCAGAAAAAAATCGGCCCGGACATCTATGATTTGTGGATGAGCACGGAGCTGGCGGAAACGGCGCGCCCCGGACAGTTTGTATGCGTATATCCCAAGGACAAAAGCGCGCTGCTGGGCCGCCCCATCAGTATATGCGAGGTCATTCCCACAGAAAGCATGATGCGTCTGGTATACCGGAAGGTCGGAAAGGGAACCAGTGAGTTTGCCACCCTGAACACCGGGGATAACGTGGAACTGCTCGGCAACCTGGGAAACGGTTTCCCGGCAGATTTGGCGAAAGGAAAAAAGGTATTTTTAATCGGCGGTGGCGTGGGTATTCCTCCCATGGTGCAGCTTGCCAAGACTATTCAGGGAGAAAAGCAGATTATTGTCGGCTACCGCAACAGTGAAACTTTTCTGGACAAGGATTTGGACAGAAGAGGGGATTTATACATTGCTACGGAGGACGGCAGTCTGGGCACCAAGGGAAATGTCATGGATGCCATCCGGGAAAACAAGCTTACCGCCGACATGATTTTTGCCTGCGGCCCCATGCCCATGCTTCGTGCCATTAAAAAGTATGCGGAAGAAGCGGGCATTCCCGCCTATATTTCCTTAGAGGAACACATGGCATGCGGAATCGGCGCGTGCTTAGGCTGTGTGGTAAAGACCGCAAAGAAGGACCCGCATTCCCATGTGAACAACACCAGAATTTGTACGGAAGGTCCCGTATTTGAGGCACAGGAGGTGGAAATCTGATGAATACAAGTGTGAAAATTGCAGGAGTAGAATTCAAAAATCCCGTTATGACTGGCTCCGGTACCTTCGGCTCCGGTATGGAATACGGCGAATTTGTGGATTTGAATAAATTAGGTGCAGTTGTAACCAAGGGCGTGGCAAATGTGCCCTGGCCCGGCAACCCGACGCCGCGAATTGCCGAGGTATACGGCGGTATGTTAAATGCCATCGGTCTGCAGAACCCGGGCATCGATGTCTTTATGGAAAGAGACATTCCGTTTTTACAGCAGTATGATACAAAAGTGATTGTGAACGTGTGCGGAAAATCCATTGCGGATTACGTGGAAGTGGTGGAAAAGCTGGCGGACAAGCCCGTGGATATGCTGGAAATTAACGTTTCCTGCCCCAACGTAAAGGAAGGCGCCATTGCTTTCGGACAGAAGAAGGAAGCGCTGGAAGAGATTACCGCGGAAATTAAAAAGCATGCGAAGCAGCCTATTATCATGAAGTTAAGTCCCAATGTAACGGACATCGGCGAGATGGCAAAAGCGGCGGAAGCAGCGGGTGCGGATGCTATTTCCCTGATAAATACCCTGACCGGCATGAAAATCGACATTCACCGGAGAAAATTTGCCCTTGCCAATAAAACGGGCGGTATGTCCGGTCCGGCAATCAAACCCATAGCCGTGCGGATGGTGTATCAGGCGGCGCATGCCGTAAACATCCCAATCATCGGTATGGGCGGTATCTTAAGCGGTGAGGATGCCATTGAATTCATGATGGCGGGCGCTACGGCAGTCAGTGTGGGCGCAGCCAATTTCTTTGACCCGTATTCCACGGAAAAAGTCATTGCCGGTATCGAAGAATATATGACGAAGTACGGAGTGGAAGATATCAACGAACTAATCGGCGCGGTTATTTAGCATATTTCCTTCGCTGCCTTCATATAGTACCTATAAGCAGTACTTGTATGGAGGTAGCGAAAGTGGAACTGATTAAGAAAAACATACATATGGACCGTATCAAATGCCAGAGTGCCGCGCAGGTCACTTTGGAAGAAGACATCAACGTTCCCGACAACAAGCCGGATGTGGGCGGGATTATTCTTCACAAGGCAGTGATACAGATAGAAGAAGTCAAACCTACAGAAGACCATGTAAGCGTCAGGGGAAGACTTCTTTTTTCGGTGCTTTACCAGACGAAGGACGAGGGACAGATGTTGGTCAATATCGACGGCAAAATTCCGTTTGAAGAGCAGCTTTACATGGAAGGGGTGCAGGGAACGGATGCGGTAACGATAAAGGCGTGTCTGGAAGATTTGACGGTGGGAGAAATCAATTCCCGGAAGCTTTCCGTACAGGCGCTCTTTACCCTGAAAGCCTGTGTGGAGGAGCTGTATGACGAAGAAGCGCCGGTGGATTTGTTTTCGGAGGAAGAGGTCTGCCCGTTGGAATTTAGGAAAAGCAATGTAAATGCGGCGCAGATTGCCATTCAGAAAAACGATATCCTGCGGCTGAAAGAGGAAATTTCCATGCCCCAGAATTACCCCAATATTTTCCATATTCTGTGGGAGGATGTGGATTTGGAGGGCGTTACCTTTAAGCCCATGGGCGAAAGTATTTCTGTGCAGGGCGATATCCATATTTTTGTTTTGTATGAAGGGGAGGGTGAAAATACCCCCATCCGTTTCTATGAAAACACCATTCCGTTTAACCGGAATTTAGAGTGCAGCGGCAGCCGGGATGACATGACAGGGCTGATAACGTTTGAAATCGGACAGAAAAATCTGGAAGTCAAACCGGATTTCGACGGCGAGGAACGAATGCTTTCGCTGGAACTGGTGCTGGATGTGTCTATAAAACTCTACGAAGAAGAAAACATCAGCATGGTTTCGGATGTTTACGGCGTTACAAGGGAAGTGGAATGCCTGGAAAAGGAAGCGGTCTGCAAGCAGCTTCTCATGCGGATAGCCGGAAAGAGCAAGGTGTCCGACCGGCTGAAATTAGAGCATTCCGAGGAAAGGGTGCTGCAGGTGATCCACAGCCGGGGCGAGGTGGTATTGGACCGCACTGCCATTACGGAAGAAGGCATTTTGGCGGAGGGTACCTTAAATGTGCAGGTGCTTTACATTACCGGGGACGACATAGCGCCCTACCGCAGTGTAACGGGAGTATTGCCGTTTAGCTATACGCTGGAAGTACCGGATATCCGGCCGGAGGATGAGGTAAAGCTTCTGGCGGAAACCGGGCCTCTGCAGGTGGTTATGGTGGACAGCGAAGAAATGGATGTGAAGGCAGTTCTGGACTTCCAGGCAATCTGCTTCCGCAAGCAGCCCGTTTCCCTTATAAAGGATTTGAAAATCACGGACCTGGATACGGAAAAAGTAAACGATCTGCCCGGCATGGTGATTTACGTGGCGGGTGCGGAGGATAACCTGTGGAATATCGGTAAAAAATATTATGTGCCGGTGGATAAAATAAAAGAAGTCAATGAAATGAACTCGGATGAAGTCCATCCGGGGGATAAACTTCTTATTGTGAAGGGAATGTAATAAAAAGCCTTGCCATTGCGGCAGGGCTTTTCTTCAAGTCATTGACGAAAAACACCAAATTGTATATAATTAAGTACAATTCCTGAAGAAAGGAAACCAAATGCGAAATGACGGACGATAGTATAGAAATGCAGGGCCATGCCAAGGTCAATCTCGGACTGGACGTGGTGGGCAGGCTGCCTAACGGTTACCATGAAGTGAAAATGGTGATGCAGACCGTGGGTGTGCATGATACCGTAACCTTGAGAAAAATACCGGAGGGCATCATGTTTTCCACGGAAAACGGCGAGATACCCTGTGACGATACCAATTTAGCCTACCGGGCGGCAAAGCTTTTCTTAGAGAGCACCGGCGTGAAGGGCGGTGTGGAGATACAGCTTATAAAACGTATTCCCGTGGCGGCGGGGCTTGCCGGCGGCAGTACGGATGCGGCAACCGTCTTTAAGGGTATGAATATTTTGTATAAAACGGGGCTTTCCGAAGAAGCATTAAAGGAGCTTGGGGTAAAAATAGGAGCCGATGTTCCTTACTGCATCATGGGCGGTACGGCGCTGGCGGAAGGAATCGGTGAAAAACTGACGCCGCTGCCGGATGTACCGGAGGCAGCAGTGCTTTTAGCCAAGCCGGATTTATTTGTTTCCACCAAAGAAGTTTACGGCAGGCTGAATTTATCGGAAGAAACGAAGCATCCTGATATAGACGGCATGGTGGATGCCATCCGGGAGGGAAGTCTGCACGGGGTAACAGACAGAATGGGAAATGTACTTCAGGATGTGACATCGCCGTCCTATCCGGTTATCGGCAGACTGATAGAGCTGATGGAAGAAAACGGAGCGGTGAGAGCCATGATGAGCGGCAGCGGACCCACCGTTTTCGGGATATTTAAGAATAAAGAGGAAGCAGTACACTGCAAAGAGGTATTGGAGCAAAAGCAGGCAGAGATGCAGTGGACAGAGAAAGGTTATCAGCCGGTAAAACAGATTTTCGTGACGGAATTTGTATCCGCATAAAGCATTACACGGCAGAATGAGAGGGCATATGCAGGAAAACCTACAGACAAATATGGATGAATTTCTTCCATTAAGAGATGTGGTATTCAATACATTACGACAGGGAATTTTAACAGGGGAGCTGAAGCCGGGTGAAAGACTGATGGAAATTCATCTGGCAAATAAGCTGGGCGTCAGCCGTACCCCCATAAGGGAGGCAATCCGCAAGCTGGAACTGGAAGGTCTGGTGACCATGATTCCCAGAAGAGGCGCGGAAGTGGCACAGATTACCGAAAAGAGTTTAAGGGATGTGCTGGAGGTAAGAAGGGCGCTGGATGCACTCAGTGTGGAGCTTGCCTGCGACCGTATTAACGACGAGGAGCTTGCAGCGCTGGGAAAGGCATGCGAGTCCTTTGAAAAGGCAGTTTCTACCGGGGATCCGAAGAAAATTGCCCAGGCGGACGTGGAGTTTCACAACATCATTGTGAAGGCTGCCGGCAACACCCGTCTGGTACAGCTTATCAATAACTTATCGGAGCAGATGTACCGGTACCGTTTTGAATACATCAAGGACGTCAGCACTCATGAACAGCTGATTGCGGAGCACCGGATTTTATTTGACTGCATCCGGAATAAGGATAAGGCAACGGCGGCGAAAACGGCAAAGCTTCACATAGACAATCAGGAAAATGCCATTATGCGCCAGCTGCATAAGGAGCAGGAAAAAAATGCCGCGCATGCCTGAAGGGTATAAAGGAAAGAAAGAGTGTCCATACTCTCTGTAACAGAATAGCGGAAAATATCCGCTTATAGGAACAGAGAGGTCTTTCTATGGAAAAATGGATTTACAGAATAAAAAAAGTAAGCTTGCTGCTGGCGGCATGTGCGTTCTTCGGATTGTTTTACCCGGAGTTCTGCTTAAACGAGGATACCTGCCGGGTGGTCTGTGAGGACGGACAGACGGAGGAAGAAACGGAGTACGGCAGCGAGCTTTATTACCGGCTGCTTTCGGCAAAGCCGGAGGAAATAAAGGCAAAGAGCAGGCTCTGGGAGCTGTTGAAAAACTGGTTCTGAGCATGCCTGCCAAAATGTTGAGGACAGAGTTATGAACAATGACAGAATAGACAGGGAGTCACCCATCGGCGTGTTTGATTCCGGTATCGGCGGGCTGACCGTGGCAAGAGAAATCATGCGTCAGATTCCCAATGAAAAAATCGTATATTTCGGGGATACCGCAAGGGTGCCCTACGGCAACAAATCCAAGGAAACCGTAACCCGGTTTTCCAGACAGATTGTACGTTTTTTGGAAACGCATCATGTGAAAACCATCGTGGTGGCATGCAATACGGCGAGCGCCTATGCATTGGATGAACTGGAAAAGGAATTCGACATTCCCATTATGGGTGTGGTAAAGCCAGGTGCCAAAGCCGCCGCCGATACCACCCGGAACGGAAAAATCGGTGTCATTGCCACGGAGGCAACCATCAACAGCCATATTTACGGCGAATACATAAAAGAGTTAAATCCCAAGGTACAGATATGGGGCAAGGCGTGCCCGTTGTTTGTGCCCCTGGTGGAAGAAGGACTTCTGCAGGACCCGGTAACGGATGAAATCGCCAGAAGATATCTGACGGAGTTGATTGATCTGGATATAGATACCCTGATTTTAGGATGCACCCATTATCCCCTTATCCGTTCCACCATCGGCCGCATTATGGGAGAAAAGGTTAATCTGGTGAACCCGGCTTATGAAACCGCAAGGGAATTAAAAGAGATGCTGGCGGAAAAAAATCTGCTTCGGGAAAATGCACCGGGGCTGGGTGACAACCAGTACCAGTTTTATGTGAGTGATACCACCGAGAAATTTATCCGGTTTGCCAATTCCATTATCAAATACGGAATCCTCTCTGCCAAGCAGGTGAACATTGAAGAGTATTAGAAAGCACCCGGCAGATAACAAAGCGGAAGGAAGGCAGAACAGTTGACAGAAGAAGTTTCTCTTACCATAAAGGGTGTGCAGTCTTTCGGGGAAGACCGCGACAGCCAGGAAATGAAAGCGGATGCCAGGTATTTTAAGAAAGGGGAATGCCATTACCTTTTTTATGAAGAAGCGCAGGAAGGGATGGAAGAACCCGTGAAAACAAGGGTAAAGCTGCACAAAAACGGCGTGGAGCTGGTACGCAGCGGCGCCATAAGCACCACCATGATTTTTGAAGAGCAGAAAAAACACCCCACCCAGTACCATACGCCCTACGGAAAAATGAATCTGGCGGTGGACACCCGCAAAATCAACGTGAAGGAAACGGATGAGGAAATCGAAATCCGTATCGAATATGCTCTCGAGGCGGAAGAAAAGCCGCTGGCGGAATGTTTTTTGCGGATGAAGATATCACAGAAGGTATAAAAATCTTTCAGGCATGTAAAAAACATAACAGATAATAAAAAGAGGGTATGTACCGGCGTACATACCCTTTGTTTTCAATCACTATTTAACAGGCTTTGCTCCTGCCTTTTCCTGGGCGGTTTCCAGAGCACGCTTGAAGAAGCCTTTCTTCTTTACGGGTGCTGCGGGAAGCTTGCCGTGAAGTCCCTTTACGTCTAAGATGTAAATGCCGCTGACAGTTGCTTTGACTTCCTTCTTCACGGGAATGCTGTCAAAAATCTTTTCATCACTGACTAGGGAAAGAATCTGCGGACCGACTTTCGCTTTTACAATGGGAAGCTTGGAGTTGCGCATCAGCTTCGGCGTCTGCTCCATGACCATGGCGGGGAGTCCCGAGTCCTTCATCTTCATTCGTTTTTTATCTATGATAAGCATGGAAACGGTCTGCTTGTTCTGCTCTAAGAGAACCTGCTGCTCCGCCTGCTTTTTCTGTGCCTTCTTTCCAAGAAAATACAGTACAACCAGTATGGCGACCAGAACGCCGATAACAATAAGTGTGATAATCCAACCAGTACTCACCGGGAAACCTCCTAAAAATTACTTTGCAAGCAACATTGTAACATTGTTTTTAGGATAAGGCAATACGCATTTTTGGGGTATTTTTTAGAAATAATGTGTGGTATACTCAAACAAATAAAAGGGTGGCGGAATACGGACAGGTATGCTGCCGAACCTTGGAAATCTGCGGAAAGGCGGGAAAAACGTGTATCAGGTGCTGGATATTACCATGCAGGGGATTCGTTTTTTTTTCAATCACCTGGTATTTTTTAATTTAATATTTGCCGTGGCGGTGGTTTTTTTCCAGAGGAAGGATCCCAAGACAGTCTGGACATGGCTTCTTGCGTTGTATTTTGTCCCTGTGGTAGGTTTTATTTTTTATCTTCTTATCGGGACGGACATGCACAAGCAGAAGATGTTCCGTGTGAAGGAAATCGAGGATAAGCTGAATGAGGCCATCCGGCAGCAGGAGCACAAAATCCAGAGCAAGGAGTACGAAGAGGGTGACCCGGACTTAAAGGGCTATACGGATCTGGTGCTGTTTAACTTAAACACTACCGGCAGCGTGCTCACCGATACCAATGACGTGGACATTTTTACGGACGGCAATGAGAAATTCGACGCCCTTATACGGGACATCCGGGAGGCAAGGGAATTCATCCATATCCAGTATTACATCATTAAAAATGATGTGCTGTTCAACCGCATTAAGGATGTGCTGGTGGAGAAGGCGAAGGAAGGTGTGGAGGTGCGCATTCTGTTTGATGCCATGGGCTGCCGCTCCGTGAAACCGAAATTCTGGAAGAGCTTAAACGAAGCGGGCATTGAAACCGCAGAATTTTTCCCGGCGCTTTTCCGCAGGCTGCAGCTTCGTATCAATTACCGGAACCACCGTAAAATTGTGGTGATTGACAATAAGGTTGCCTATGTGGGCGGCTTTAATATCGGAAAAGAATATATTGGTCTGGTTCCGAAATTCGGCTACTGGAGGGATACCCATCTGCGCATCCGCGGCGAGGGCATCATGGGACTGGAGCTGCGTTTCTTACTTGACTGGAACTATGCGGCGAAGGATCATCTGTTTTCCAATCCCCGCTATATGGCGGGCTTTGCACCGGCGGCGAGGGACAACTGCTATATGCAGATTATATACAGCGGTCCCGATACTTCCTTAGAGCCCATCCGCGACAACTATATCCGGCTCATCCACAAGGCAAAGGAAAAAATCTATATTCAGACGCCGTATTTTATTCCGGACGAGTCCATGCTTTCCGCCCTGCTCATGGCGATTTATTCCGGCGTGGAGGTAAACCTGATGATTCCCTGCAAGCCCGACCATCCCTTTGTATACTGGGCAACCTATTCCTACATGGGAGAGCTTGTCATGGCGGGCGCCAACTGCTATATCTATAACGATGGTTTCCTGCATGCGAAGGGTATCGTGGTGGACGACAGGGTGCTCTGCTACGGTACGGCAAATATGGACATCCGCAGCTTTGCCCTGAATTTTGAAGTGAATGCGGTTCTGTACGACCGGAACAAGGCGAAGGAAATGACGGGATATTTTAAAAAGGACCTGGATAAATGTACCAGAATTACAAAAAGCATGTATACTTCGCGGAAACCTTGGCTCCGCGTGAAAGAACAAGTGTGCCGGCTCCTGTCTCCGCTCTTGTAAATCGGGTGTATTTGTGATATAAAATAAGAAGCCGCTTTGTAAAAAAGCGAAAGAAATGAGGTTTATTATGAAAAAAAGATTTGCAGTTTTACTGGCACTTTCCCTGACACTCGGTGTGCTTGCCGGATGCGGAGATAAAACCAATACAGATGGCGGAAATACGACCGAGTCCCAGAATGAATCCGCCATTGCCGGCGCGACCACGGCAGCGGAGTACGAAAGCGAAATTCCCGTGGTGGACGGCGATGTGGATGTGCTCAGCAATGTCAGCATGAGCAGCGATTACAAGGGACTGGAGCTCTCCATTGCCAAGCAGACAGAAGTAACGGACGAAGATGTGGAAACCATTGCCATACAGACCTACAATCAGATGGGCGCCAAGAGCAATGTGGAGAAGAGCGTAGTAGAATCCGGCGATACCGTAAACATTGATTTTGAAGGCAAAAAAGACGGCGTGGCATTTGACGGCGGTACATCACAGGGTTACAATTTAACCATCGGCAGCGGCAGCTTTATCGACGGTTTTGAAGACGGCTTAATCGGTGTCAATGTTGGCGATACCGTAGATTTGAACCTGACCTTCCCGGAAGGCTATCAGAATGCGGACCTGGCAGGACAGGACGTGGTATTTACCGTAACCGTAAACTTTATCTGCGCATCCAACAGCTCCGAAATGGTTGATTCCGAAATCGAAAGCTTTACGGACGGCACTTATCACAACGTGCAGGAATTTTTGGATTTCTGTCGTGAATATCTGGAAGCCAGCGCTAAGTACAACTACGGTGTGGCAAAGGAAAATGCAGTTATTTCCCAGCTTGACGACATTGCAACCGTAAGTGCGCTGCCCAAGTCCTTAGTAGACAAATATTCCCTGCAGCTTACTTCCACCATGGAAGCACAGGCTGCCAACTACGGCGTGGACATTGATACCTACAGCATGTATACCAACAGCATGGATTCCCAGACCTATATTCAGATGTCTGCTGAAACCAGCGCAAGACAGAGCATGATTTTCCGGTATATTGCGGCAAAGGAGAACTTAAGCATTGACGATGCCGAACTGGAAGAAAAGCTGACCGAAATGGCAAGTGAAAATAACTATGACACCGTAGAGGATATGCTGGGCGACAGAGATAAAGAAGAGTTCCGGGAATATTTCCTGTACGAAAAGGTTGTAGATTTTATTTATGAAAACGGCAATGTTACCGAATATTAATACGGGGCATCTGCGGACAGTTTAGTTGTAAAAATACAGATGACAGAATAAAAAGAAAGAGGAGCAGAGAGATGGAGTTAACAGATATCAGAGATTTATATCGTGACAGAGAAAGCTTTATTGGCAAAGAAGTAACCGTAGGCGGCTGGATACGCAGCAACCGTGATTCCAAGACATTCGGATTTATCGTCATCAATGACGGTACTTATTTTGAAACCCTTCAGGTAGTATACAGCGACAAGCTTGCAAACTTTGCAGAACTGACCAGGTTAAACATTGGCTCCGCAGTTGTGGTAAAGGGTACCATCGTGGCAACACCCGATGCTAAGCAGCCTTTTGAAATGCAGGCGGAGGAAGCGTTTGTGGAAGGAGAGTCCACTTCCGATTATCCTTTGCAGAAGAAACGTCACAGCTTTGAATATCTGCGTACCATTCCCCATCTCCGTCCCAGAACCAACACCTTCCAGGCAGTGTTCCGTGTTCGTTCCCTGATTGCTTATGCAATCCACATGTTCTTCCAGGAGAGAGGCTTTGTCTATGTGCATACACCGCTCATTACCGGAAGCGACTGTGAGGGTGCCGGTGAAATGTTCCAGGTAACCACCATGGATCTGAACAACATTCCTAAGACGGAGGACGGCGCCGTGGATTACAGCAAGGACTTCTTCGGTAAGCCAACCAATCTGACCGTAAGCGGACAGTTAAACGTAGAAACCTATGCGTTTGCATTCAAGAATGTATATACCTTCGGACCTACCTTCCGTGCGGAAAATTCCAACACCACCCGTCATGCGGCTGAGTTCTGGATGATTGAGCCGGAAATGGCATTTGCAGACCTGACAGACGACATGGTGCTGGCAGAGAGCATGTTAAAGTATGTAATCCGCTATGTACTGGAAAATGCACCTGCGGAAATGGCATTCTTCAACCAGTATGTAGATAAGGGACTGATTGAAAGACTGCAGCATGTGGTAAATTCCGATTTCGGTCATGTTACCTACACCGATGCCATCAAGATTTTGGAAAAACACAATGATGAATTTGAATATAAGGTATTCTGGGGCTGCGATTTACAGACCGAGCATGAAAGATACCTGACCGAAAAGGAATTCAAGCGCCCGGTATTCGTTACCGATTATCCGAAGGAGATCAAGGCATTCTACATGAAGTTAAACGATGACGGCAAGACTGTTGCCGCTATGGACTGCTTAGTACCCGGTATCGGCGAAATTATCGGCGGCAGCCAGAGAGAGGATAAGTTGGAGCTCTTAGAGCAGAGAATGGATGAACTGGGCCTGAAGAAGGAAGATTACGATTTCTATCTTGATCTCCGCAGATACGGTTCCGTACGTCATGCCGGCTTTGGTCTGGGCTTTGAAAGATGCGTTATGTATCTGACCGGAATGGGCAACATCCGCGACGTTATCCCGTTCCCCAGAACCGTAAACAACTGCGAACTGTAATTTTTAAAAGATACAAAGATTGCCCTGCGGGTGGGAAGGAGACCAATGAAAAAGACAGCTAAAAGACTTATAAACTGTATATTGGTATGTGCCATACTTTTTGGTACGGCGCTTCCTGCGTATGCTACCTCCATCGGGGAAATCCGGGAGAACATCAAAAACCATCAGGGGCAGCTTTCCAATATCAACGACAACATTGCAGGACTTGAAGATGAGCAGGATCTGCTGGAAGAGGAAATCTCCGATCTGGATGCGGAGCTCTTAAACACAATGGCAGAAATCGGCGTCCTCGAGGAAAACATCGCCACCAAGGAAGCGGATATTGAGACTACGGAAGCTCTGTATGAAGAAGCAAAAGAAAAAGAAGAAACGCAGTATGCAGCCATGGTCAGCCAGATTCAGTTCATGTATGAAACCGGCGAGACGGATTACCTGAACACCATTTTTTCCGCATCTTCCTTCAGTGAAATTCTGAACAATGCCAGCTACATAGAGGCGGTTTATTCTTATGACAAAAAGCTTCTGGATGAGTACGAGGCTTCCCGTGTGGAAACCAAGGAAATCTGGGACCAGCTTGAGGTTGACAAGGCAGCGCTTTTGGTGGATAAACAGTCCATGGAAGACCAGAAGGCGCAGCTTGACGTTCTGCTTGCGGAAAAGAAAAAGCAGTCTGCGGACTTTGATACGCAGATTGCCAAAGCAAGGCAGGAAGCCAAGGCTCTGACGGCGAAGATCAAGCAGGAGCAGGCGGACTTAAAGAAACTGCAGGATGAGCAGAAAAGAAAGAATGCGGCAAACGGTACTTACACCGTTAGCACTAATGTGGCGGAGATTATCAACAATGCCAAGGGAAGTGACTTAGGAAAGCAGATAGCCCGGTACGGTTGCCAGTTTATTGGTAATCCTTACGTTGCGGGCGGCACCAGCCTTACGAAGGGTGCGGATTGTTCCGGCTTTACCTACCGTATTTACAGTGATTTTAATTATTCTCTTCCCCGCACATCCTATTCCCAGCGGAGCGCAGGTAAGGAAGTTTCCTATGAAAATGCCCAGCCGGGCGATTTGATCTGCTATGATGGACATGTGGCGCTCTATATCGGCGGCGGCTACATTGTGCACGCCAGCAGCGCAAGAACCGGCATCAAGGTAAGCAAGGCAACCTACAGAACCATTTTGTCGGTAAGAAGAATTTTGTAGGGAAAGGTTTTAGTATGAAATTCCATAAAAATGAAATAGCAAAAACGGTACTGGCCCTTTTGGTACCGGTTTTTGTGTTTTATCTGTTTGAATGGTTTACCCACAACCCGTTTAAGGATATGCGGACGGGTATCCAGATTTACAACATTATTTTCTTTGAGTTACTGATGGTATTGTTTTACACGGTAACCGGCAGACTGCGGATAGCCCTACTTTTGGAAACCGGCATCTTTTTTATATATGGTCTTGCCAATTATTTTGTATTGAAGTTCCGCTCACAGCCCATCCAGCCATGGGATTTTTATTCCATCGGCACGGCGTTAAGCGTGGCGGACAATTTTTCCTACACCCTGACAACCCGTGCGCTGGCAGCCATGATAGGATTTGCCCTGCTTGCAGTGGTGATTATTCTGTTCGGAAAGAACAAACTGAAAAAGGGCTGGATATTCCGCAGTGTCAGTGCGTTAAGCGCGCTGGTGCTCCTAAGTGTGTATATCAATCTGCTTCACAATGAGGAATTCGTGGAGCAGGACATCAGGATGTACGACAAGCTGTTTACCCCGACGACCATGAGCTACAAGGATGGTACGGCGGTGGCATTTCTATTAGAGCTGCAGTACATTGATGTGGATGTGCCGGACGGCTACGATGCGGAGGAAGAAGCGGCGCTTCTTGCCGAAAAATCTGTAGGAGAGGTGACGGACAGACCCAATATCATCGTTATTATGGATGAAGCGTTTTCCGACCCGGCGGTGCTGGGCGAGGTAGATGCAAACATGGACTACATGCCGTTCGTACATTCCCTGCAGAACGGTGCGGAAAATGCCATTACCGGAAAACTGCATGTATCGGTCAAGGGCGGCAACACTGCCAATACGGAATTTGAATTTTTAACCGGCAATACCATGGCATTTCTCCCTCAGGGAAGTGTGGCATATCAGCAGTATATCCATGAGGAAACCCAGTCGCTGGCTTCTTATCTGAAGTCCCTCGGCTATACCACAAGAGCTGCGCACCCTTACAAGGCTTCCGGCTGGGACCGGGAAACGGTGTATCCGCTGCTGGGATTTGAACGGGCGGATTTTATAGACAGTTTCCCCGAGACGGGCAGGCTGCGCAGCTATGTCAGTGATGAAACGGCGTTTAATTTTATCAAGAGAGCCTACGAGAAAAAAGGAAGCGAACCTTTATTTTTCTTCGAGGTAACTATGCAGAATCATTCCGGCTACACGGATAAATTTGATAACTTTACACCGGATGTGGCACTTAAGGATGGCGGAACGGACGCCATCAACACCTATCTGTCCCTGATGAAGCAGACGGATACGGCGCTCGAAAGTCTGGTGCGGTATTTCTCCGAACAGGAAGAAAAGACCATCATTGTTTTCTTTGGCGATCACCAGCCCACGGACTCCGTGGTGGAGCCGGTGCTTCAGGCAAACGGCAAATCCGGTGCGACATTGACGGATGAAGAACAGAAGGAACGGTATGTGGTGCCCTTTGTCATCTGGGCAAACTACGACATTGCGGAAGAACAGGATGTGGAAATCAGCGCCAATTATTTATCCGGCAAAGTGATGCAGACGGCGGGGCTTCCCCTGTCGCCCTATCAGCAGTATTTAGAGGAGTTCCGGCAGGAAATTCCGGTTATCTCCGCGGAAGAAACCTGGTATACGGATGAGTCCGTTTCAGGGGAGGATACTTTACTTTCTTATCAGAAATTGCAGTATTATATGCTGTTTCAATAAACTTATAACAGGCAACAATACGGGGTATTGTTAGGCAAAAACAGGAGGGGCACAGGCGAATGAAGAAAAAAACAGGTCTGATTTTGGTCATTACCGGAGCAGTACTCTGCGTAACCGGAGTAGTACTTCTGATACTGGCATACGGTAAATGGAACCAGGCAAACAAGCTTTTGACGGCTGACGGCAGTGCAGAAACCAGGGTGACTGCGGAAGCGGAAACGCAGCCTGCAGAGGAAAACGGCGAGAGCTCACCGGCGGAAAATAACGCAGGCGACAACAAAGGCGGAACGGAGAACGATGGCAGGGACGAAAGCCTGACCGACCCGGAAAACGATAAGGATGAGGAGGCAAAGACAGCGGACTATGACCTGGCAGCACCTTCCGTATGCGGTGCACTTTCCGTGGACGGTACCCAGCTTGTGGACGAAAACGGCAATCCGGTGCAGCTTAAGGGCATCAGCACCCACGGCATCGGCTGGTTCCCCACATACGTGGACCAGAATGCGTTCCGCCAGTTCCGTAACGAGTGGAATGTAAATGTCATGCGTCTTGCCATGTATACCCATGAAAACAGTGGTTACTGTACCGACGGCAATAAGGAAGATTTAAAAAATATCGTGAAGCGCGGCGTCCAGTATGCAACCGATAACGATATGTATGTGATTATCGACTGGCATGTGCTGAATGAGAACAGCCCGTTGGTCTATGAGGACGAAGCCAAGAAATTCTTTGAGGAAATGGCAAAAACCTATGCCGACCAGAACAATGTTCTCTATGAAATCTGCAACGAGCCCTGCGGCGGCACAAGCTGGAGTGATGTAAAGAAATATGCAGAGGACATTATTCCCATTATCCGCAAGTATGATGACGATGCCATCATTATTGTAGGTACTCCCAACTGGTCCCAGCGCGTGGATGAAGCGGCGGCGGATCCGATTACCGGCTATGACAACATCATGTATACCCTGCATTTTTATGCGGCAACGCACAAGGAGGATCTGCGCAACACCATGGTAAATGCCATTAAGGCGGGACTGCCTGTATTTATCAGTGAGTTCAGCATCTGCGATGCCAGCGGAAACGGCGGCGTGGATTATGACCAGGCACAGAAATGGATGGATGTGATTAACGAATACGGCATCAGCTATGTGGCATGGAATCTTTCCAATAAAAACGAAACCTCTGCGTTAATCAGCAGCTCCTGCAACAAGACTTCCGATTTTACGGAGAGTGATTTAAGCGAAACGGGAAAATGGCTTTATAAGACCCTGACCGGCAACAGTACCGTTGGAAATTCCAAGGATGCCGCAAAGAACAATCAGTCCGGCGGAAAGAACACCAGCCAGAATAACAGCAATAACGGACAGAGCAGTAACAGCGGACAGAGTTTCTCCTTTACGAGCAGCGGCTTAAACGGAACTGCAGCCTTAAAGAGCAGCTGGGAGGACGGCGGCAAGACCTGCTACCAGTTTGATGTGAAGTTAGAAAATCCCGGAAGCTCCGACACCAGCCAGTGGGCAATCGACATTCACTTCAGCGGTGATATCGCTTTTTCCAGCGGCTGGAGCGGAAAATATTCCGCAAACGGAAATACCCTGCATGTAACCAATGAAAGCTACAATGGCGTAATTCCCGCAGGCGGAAGCATTTCAGACATCGGCTTTATGATTACCGGACCGTCCGGTCTTACGGTAACGCCGTAAAGCCTTGCAGGCGGAAGCGTAATTCTCACAGAGCTGCTTTTGTGTGATGGGTGCTACAAAGCCCGGCGCATACAAAATCTGCTCGGCATAATGACACAGACAGGAAATATCACACCCTATGGACAGGAAGAGTTCGGAAAGTTCATGGGGTGTTTTACTTTTTAAATTCTCCCGGAAAACACGGCCTCCTTTTTTTAACAGGCGTTTATAGGCCAATAACGTGCCGTAGGGGACGGAAGTAACATGAAGACGGATACGGAATGCCCATTCCGTAAGAAGAGGCAGCAGGAAACGTAAAACGGTGGCAAGCACTGTCAGAACCACAAGGAAAAAGGCGATTACCGCCATTAAACCGTAGTCCATGCGAAGCCGGGATAAAAAGCGTAAAGGGCTGCCGTTTCCCGTAGAAGCTACCGTGGGTTCAAATACCATCCAGCCGATATTCTGGATAAATACCTCCGGAAAGGCATGGGAGTCACGGTTTTTAATGACATAACGGTTGCCGCCTTCTGCCTCGGGGGTGTATCCTTCCGCATAGCGGACGGTCAGTCCGGCGGCTCTGGCAAGCAGCACATAAGCGGAAGCAAAGTCCGAGCAGGTACCGGTTTTTCCGGTAAACAGGAAATATTCCGGGGAATCATCCGGGGCATGATACTGCAAATCGTAAGTAAATCCGCCGGTCTGGAAAAAGCTTTCAATGGCGGCGGCTTTTTCATAGTCATTGGAAAGCCCATCCGTCAGAGACAGCGCAAAATCCTTTAATTCCGAAGAAATTTCCACAGTATTTTCCGTACACAGCTCCCGGTAATAGTCGGCTTCAATCTGCTGGTGCAGATAGGAGGAGGCAGTATTGTACCAGACATCTTCGTTTTCCTGCAGCACGTTGCGGAGGTCCGTCAGAAGCTTCAGGGCTTCTTCATTATCAAAATCCACACCGCCTGCCAAAATCCAGCTGTTGTAATAGACATAGTCGGTGTAGTAACTGTAGGAGTACTGGAAATTGAGCGGATGGGCTCCTTCTTTGGAGAAAAAGGCTCCCCCGGGAGTTACCCGGCAGGAGTCTTGCAGTTCTCCCACATCCAGACAGATGACGTTAGAAGGAACGAGAAAATAAGCGGCACCGAAATTCTCCGACTGGATTCTTGTTGTCTGCAGAAGGCTTAGAGGCAGCCGCAAGTCCTTGATTTTATTTAAATTATGAGCCTCCAGAAAGCCCGGCTCATATTCTTCTGCCGCCAGCAGGGCAGAATGGAGGGAGGGCAGATTTTTGTACTGCTCCACAGCCTCCCAGTTTTCCGGTGTCGAATATGTGGTGGAATAGGTTTCATCCGCATACCAGCGGTCTTTTGCAAAGTCATAATAATCAAAATTCTGACGTTTTAAGTAGGAAGCGGTACTGCCGTAAAGGGAGTACATTTTCCGGTTGGACTGGCTTAAAAAGCCGGAGGCATCCCCGGAAAATTCGCTTAAGTCAGAAAAACTGTCTTCGATATCGGAGGAGGTGTCGCCGCCCATGAACAGGTCTTCAAATTCATCGTAGTAAGGAGCTTCCTGCTGTTTGGGAATAGCGGACGCCACAAGGAAAATCATAAGCATGAACACGGCGCCGGAAGCAATCAGCGTGGCCTTTTTGGTGATTTTTCCCATATCGCGCAGGGAATTGCGGTGCAGAATAAAGACAGCCACGTTGCAGAGGGCAATGAGTACCAGGCTTACGTTGTTGATTTCGGACATAACCTTTACATACAGTACACAGGGAATGAGGCTGATTAAGGTGAGAAAAAACATCCGGTACAATACCTTGGAAAAGTAGTAAACGGTCACGGAAAAGAAGAACGTAAAGAACAGAAACAGGGAAATCAGAAAAAATACGGCTCCTTCCGCATTGCTTCCCTTTGTCAGCATCCATTCCAGAAAGATTGCATGATAGGCGCTCATGCCGTAACGGGAAAAGAACATAAAGAGCCTTACCACAATAAAAAACACAAATCCGAACAGGACAGAGCCGATAAATCTATGCTTTTCCACAAAGGCGCACAGAAAAAAATAAGCGGCACAGATAAGCAGTGTCCCGGGAATAAGGAACAGTGCGGCGGTTCCCGAAAAGGCATCATAGATGACAAACAGGGAAAAACACAAAGTAAGCACCAGAGCATAGGCGCCCCATTCAGTTTTGTGCTTGGAAAGAAAATCACGTATCATAGCAAAGCTCCTTTGCCGGTCAGGGCAGAATAAACGATGCAGCCGCGGAAGTCTGCATCGTCCGTTCTGCCGGGTGTGCAGATAAGCAGAGGCATATCGGATGTCAGATTATCAGGCAGAATCCGTCTTTCTGCGGAAAAAGAATAAGCCGCCAGTTCCTTTGCCAGCTCCGGAATATCTTCCTCTTTCCGGAGAGACATTTCCCGAAAATCACCGGTATCGGGAGAAAGGTACAGGTAGGAAACCGTGAGGCTGTTGTGAAGGAGTGCGCGGGCAATACCAAGGGAGGTTTCCATGGCGTTCTGGGCAAGAAGCGGCAGTGCCATATCCGGTTTTGCAATCGCATATAAATCCGGGGGCAGGTTCTGTAAATCTTCTTCCCCTGCCTGCAAGAGGGTGTCAAGTAAGATGCACACCCTGGAGGAAGCGGTTTCTTCGTCCAGACGCACGTAGAGTTTGTCCCTCTTGGCAGAAAGCTTCCAGTTAATTCGTTTTAAGGGGTCTCCCGGTACATATTCCCGGTGTTCAAAGCCCGGAAAGCCGCCAAACAGTGTGGAGTCGGCATCGATGGTTTCCTCACTGTCCCCGGTCTCTGTGGACTGCCGGTAGATTTCCAGAATATAGTCTTCGTCGGAAGATACCTCGGCAATGTCCGGGACTACATGGATTTCCTGTGTATCCGGTACGGGAGCGGTAAAAGAAAAGAGACCCAGATAATCCCAGATGCGGATTTCCTTAATACCGACAAAGGAGGCACCACAGACAGAGGCTGTAAAGTCAAAGAAAACGGTTTCGGTTGAACGGGGCAGCAGGGACAGGGTCAGAAGCGGTTCCCCACAGGTAAGATAGGGGGAGTCCGTAAAAGTTATGGTTATAAACGGAGAGGGCAGAAAGCCTTTGCTTTGCAGGCTCACAGTGAGAATACCATGCTCTCCCTTGGCGGCAAGCGGTGTTTCCAGCCTGCACGCGGCGGTAATCTGTTTGCGGAACAACAGGGTAAACAGCAGGGAAAGAATGGGAGCACAGATAAAAGTAAGCACCAGAAACCAGCCCACACGGCCACTGCAATACAGAGCAAATACAACACAGAGACCGATGGACAGAAGATAGCCCGGTATACCGCTCAGGCGGGAGTTTTTCTTTTCTTTCTTTTTTTCCTTCCAGGAGAAAAAGGATTTCAAGGGAAACATCTTATTCATAGGTAACCTTCTTTGTGTTACAGGAAATTTCCATTATTCTATTCGTATGGAATTTCTGCTATTCCGTAGGAACGGTAAGGGTGCGTAAAAGCTGGGCGAGCACTTCTTCGGGGGAGCCTAAGACGGATTTCCCTTTGGGCGAAATGATAATGCGGTGTGTCAGGACAAACGGTGCCAGAAATTTGATATCATCGGGCAGCACATAGTCCCTGCCGCATAAAACGGCGTAAGCTCTTGCCGTCCGGTGCAGGGCAAGGGAGCCTCTGGGGCTGACGCCCAGCCGGATGTATTCGGAGTCTCTGGTAGCTTCTGCAAGATTTACAATGTATTCTTCCAGACGGGGGCTGATATGGATGTGCTCCACCTTCTCTTTCAGCGCCACGATTTCTTCCAGGGAAATGACCGCGGACAGGTTGGCGGGAGCGGCATCCGCGCTTCTTCTGAGAATGGCAAGCTCCTCCTCCTTTTCCGGGTATCCCATGCTGATTTTCATAAGGAAACGGTCCATCTGCGCTTCCGGCAGGTGGTAGGTGCCGTAGGTTTCTACAGGGTTCTGGGTAGCAAGCACCATAAAAGGCTGGGGCAGCCGGTAGGTTTTTCCTTCCATGCTGACCTGTCCTTCTTCCATGATTTCCAACAAGGCGGATTGCGTCTTGGGAGAGGAACGGTTGATTTCGTCGGCTAACAGAAAATTACAGAAGACAGCGCCTTCCCGGAATTCGGTTTCTCTCGTTGCCGGGTTTATCATGGTAAAGCCGGTGATGTCCGACGGCATGACATCGGGGGTAAGCTGCAGACGGTTGAATTTCCCGTTGCAGGAACGTGCCACCGAGGCAACAAGCTGGGTTTTTCCCACACCGGGAACGTCCTCTATCAGAATGTGGCCGCCCGCCAGCATGGCTGTCAGCAGCAGGGCAATGGAGGTACGTTTGCCGACAATCACCTTTTCCACATTGTCCATTACGGCGGACAGTTTTTCGTTTTCCATCAGGTTTTCTTCCATTCGGAGCATCCTTTCTAAAAGCGTACAGTATCAGTATGGACAGAATACAGAATTTGTTTCAATGTATTCACTCACTTTCTTTCCCGCCTTTTGTTGGTGATGATAAAAGAAATCAATTGTTTTATGTGAGTAGTAGTTATAACATAACCTATGAAAACCGATATGTCAATTTAGAAAGGAAACATTTATGTCAGTAGAAGCTGTTAAATCTTATTTCAGGGAAAAAGGAATGGAAGAGCGGGTGTTGGAATTTCCGGTGTCCAGCGCAACCGTGGCACTGGCGGCGGAAGCCCTGCACTGCGAGCCGGGCAGAATCGCCAAGACACTGTCCTTTATGGTGGAGGACAGACCGATTTTAATCGTAACGGCGGGCGACCGGAAAATCAGCAATTCCAAATATAAGGCAAAATTCGGAAAAAAAGCCAAAATGCTCACGGCAGAAGAGCTTACAGAATTCGTGGGACATGCTCCCGGAGGAGTATGCCCCTTTGCCGTAAAAGAAGGTGTAGAAGTTTATTTGGATGACTCGCTGAAGGAATACGAAACGGTATATCCGGCATGCGGCAGCAGTAACAGCGCCATTGAATTGAGCATATCCGAAATAGAGCAGTATTCCGGCTGCCGCGAGTGGGTGGATGTCTGTGCTGATAAGATAATCTAATTCAGGTGATATTTCAGCCATTTACCCTGCCGGTAGCGGATAATACCTGCGAGGGCGGTAATCACCCAGGTAAGCCCGGTTGCAAACCATACGGCACGGATGCCGATGGGGAAAATTACAACGAAGAGCAGGGAGAAGCCGACACGTCCGGTGACCTCCACGGCACCGTTAATCATGGCATAAAAGGCATCGCCGGCGCCGTTCAACAGACCTCTGGTAATGTAAATCATACCGAGAGGGAAGAACATCAGGCTGGTGATGCGCAGACCCATGGCACCGATACGGATGACCTCCGGGTCGTTGACAAAGCACCTTATCATAAAGGAACCGGCTGCGTAGCAGGCAATCAGCATGGACAGACTGATTGCGGCAGCAATCCAGATACTCTTGTGAAAAGCTGTCTTTACACGGTCGGTTTTTCCGGCACCCATATTCTGTCCTGTAAAGGCGGAAACGGCGCTGCCGAGGGAATTAAACGGCTGCTGAACCAACTGTTCAATACGTGTCGTAGCGGTAAACGCACTGACGACCGCCTCTTCAAATCCATTTACCACTCTCTGCAGGATTACACAGGAAATGGAAATCAGAATACTCTGTGCCGCCAACGGCAGGCCAATCTGAAAGCATTTCGCAGAAATTTCACGGTCAAATCGCAAATGTTCTCTTTTTAACTTAAAATAAGGATTTTTCCAAAAGCCGTACAACAGGCTGCAAACAGCGGAAATACACTGGGAAAGCACGGTGGCAAGCGCTGCACCCATTACGCCCATGTTTAATCCCACCACCAGTAAAAGGTCTAAGAAAACATTGATCAGGCAGGCAACAATCAGAAAAATCAAAGGTGTCCGGGAATCACCCAGGGCACGCATGGTCTGTGCCGCATAGTTATACAGGGAAACTGCCAGCGTACCCAGACACACGATTTCCAGATATGTCGTGGCACCGTCTATCTGACCGGCAGGCGTTTTTAATAAGGTTAAAATTGGCCTTGCCGACAGATAACCAATGATACTGAGCAGCACGCCGGAAACCATCTGGATATAAAAGGCATTGGCAAGCGTCTGCTTTACCTTGTCGCCCCTGCCGGAGCCGAAATACTGCGCAATCAGAATGCCGGCGCCCATGGACAGACCGTTGCAGAAGGAGAAAAACAAAAAGGTAATGGAGCCGGTGCAGCCGATGGAGCCTAGGGCGTTTGCTCCCTCATGCTGACCGACGATGATGCTGTCGGCCAGATTATATACCTGCTGGAACAGATTGCCCAAAAGCATGGGGAGCATGAAACGCAGAAGCAGGGGCGTTTCCCTGCCGTGCGTCATATCTTTTACGAGGGTTGCCATATTATGACCTCATTTCTAAAAGAGTTCGTTCGAATTTTCCCGGGGTATCAAAGCATAAGCAGGCGGCTTACAGTTCACTCCAGGGAATGTCTTTTTCCACTCTGTCAAAGCGGATGCTCAGCATTTTTAAGCCGCTCTGGGCAAAGAACAGGCGGATGGAGGTAAACGGAGAAAACATGGGGATTTCCTTTTCGTAGGAAACCGGTTTTCCGTCCGTGCCGTTCCAGGTAAAGGTGCCGCTTGCACTGCCCAGGGAGAACAGAGATACCGGAATCTGCGCCAGTTCGCCCTGGGTGGAGCTGGCAGTCAGAGTTACCTTATAATAAGAAGGATTGTGTACCTTTAAGCCGAAGCTGTAGCTGGTGCCTCTGTCCGTGCAGATGTCCTCGAGAGGAAGGGTAAAATCATCATATACATCGTAGAAGATAACCGGTTCGTCGCTGGGGGTATCCTCCGCAGGTCTGTTTACAATGGTAATTTCATCCGGCTCGCCAAGCAGTCGGTTCATGGCAGGGGTGTGCAGCAGGAAGCGGCAGATATTCCCTGCATTGCGCTGCAGTTCTGCACGGAGCAGGGTGCCGTTCTGTAAGCTCTCAAGGGTGTTGTCGTCGTTCTTTTCCCCATCTGCGCAAACCATGAAGATATCGTTCTGGGCCTTCGCCATGGCAGCGAAGTTGGTCTTGTTCTGGCTGGTGCCGCGCTCGTTGATGTCTGCCCACCAGTCGGTCATGGTAAAGCCGGTAAAGCCCCATTCGTTTCGAAGAATAACGGTGTTTAAGTCAAAGTTACCTGCTGTCCAGAGACCGTTTACGGGACCGTAGGTGGTCATAATGGAGTCGGCGTTTCCTTCCTTTACGGCAATTTCAAAGCCCTTCAAGTAAATCTCACGAAGTGCACGCTCGGAAGCGATGTTGTCTACAAAGTGACGTCCGGTTTCCTGATTGTTTCCGCAGAAATGCTTGATGGTGCCGGTAACGCCTACGGAATGCAGTCCCTTTAATTCGGCAACTGCCATCTGACCGGTCAGCAGAGGGTCTTCGGAGAAGTATTCAAAGTTTCTGCCGTTTAAGGGGTGACGGTGGATGTTCATGCCGGGTCCCAAGAGGCAGTCAACCTTGTTGGTAATCATTTCCAGTCCCATGCAGACGAACAGCTCTTCCACCAGTTCTTTGTTGAAGGTAGCGGCAATCATGGTGCCGATGGGAAGGCTGAACGCCTTGGTGCCGCAGTCTAAACGCATGCCGGAAGGACCGTCGTCGCAGCAGCCGCAGGGAATACCGAACTCGGTCAGGCTCTTTGCCACGCCGCCGAAGGCAGCAGCCGTACCGGGAGTAACCTTGGGGCTGCCCATACCTTCGCCGCGGATAATGCAGGAAAGGTCTTCGTCGGATAACTGACCGATAAATTCATCCATGCTGTGGGTACCCTTTAATACATCCGCAAGCTTGATACCCAAATCGCCGGTGTAAGGAATTTCGGCGGGAAGAAGGGAAAGTCTTCTCTTAGGTTCGTCCACTTCATTCAGTGGAACATCCTCTGTGGTTATTTCGTAGGAACCGGCAGCATTGTCATTGACAACCGGTTTGAAACGCTTGAAAGCTTTTACCGGTGCAAGCGCCTGGGTAAGCTGTTCTGTGACAACTGTGTCGGAAATAGAAACGCCAAGGGAAAGAGCCGCGTTTCTGACATTGTTTCCTACATAAAAATGATAGGTGCCGGCTTCCAGAACATAGGAGAAACGATGGCCGGTTACACCGGAGTCATCATAGGAAGCCAGAGATTTTACGGGAATGGTAACAGTAAGGAGCTGTTCCTCTCCGGGAGCTAAGAGCTTTGTTTTTTCAAAACCGCAGAGAACCCTTGCGGCTTTGCCCAGTCTTCCCTGGGGAGCCTCACAGTAAAGCTGCACGGTTTCCTTACCTGCAACGGAACCGGTGTTTCTGACATTTATGTCAAAAGTCAAAACAGTGTCCTTGCTGACGGCAGCGCCGTTTCCTTCGGAGGTGCGGACAACAGAGATGTCAAACTCTGTGTAGGAAAGTCCGAATCCGAAGGGAAAGCGTACCTTTTCGCGGGCAAAGGTTTCAAAATAACGATAGCCTACATAAATGTCCTCAGAGTAAAAATTCTGTGTCTTTCCGCCAAAGTAGGGAGAGGAGGGATAGTCGGAAAGATGATAGGCAATGGTATCCGGAAGTTTACCGGAAGGAGCTACCTTGCCACAGAGAACATCAGCAGTACCTCTGCCGCCTACCATGCCGCCGGCCCATACATACAGACAGGCATCGGGAGGGCAGGTATCTAAGAAACTCATATCAATAATATTGGAAACATTCAAAAGTAAAATCACCTTGGAGAAGGATTTGCGTACTTTCTTTAACATATCCCATTCCGGTTCGGTGAGGCGGAAAGAACCTTCTCCGTCGAAATTGTCCTGTTCCTCCCCGGCGGTACGTCCGATGATGACAATCGCAGTGGAGGTTTCTTTTGCAACATCGGCTACCAGTTTATCAGAAAGAGGCATTTCTTTCTGGGACCAGGGTTCTGCAGCCCAGCCTTCGCCCAATTCATAAGGATGTTCCTTTTCCCATTCCTTATAGGTATTTAAAAGCGTTTCGTTAATCTTCACGTTGTTTTCTGCAAGACCGTCAACAATGCTGATGACCCTGGAAACATTCACCATACCGCCGGAACCGGTACCACTTTTATAATAATGAAGCTGAATGCGGCCGAACACAGCAACTTCTTCATCCTTTGCAAGGGGAAGGGCATGGTTTTCATTGGTGAGCATGACGATACCTTCGGAAACGGTCCGGGAAGCGGTATCAAGATAAGTGTTCCAATCAAGTGTTTTTTTCATGGCAGTTGTCCTTTCTTTGTTTGATAAAATGTATGTTTTTCGTTCTTTTTTTTCGTTGCCTTATGACCTCATTGTATGAATTTGTAAAAAGAAAATATATCATATATGTTACTTTTTTATCATATTTATGCTACAATAAAACAAGAAATCTGATAAGGGAGAAATCGTAGCGCAGTAAGGATTTGCATAGAGGGATTACACGGAGAAGAGAGGAACAGGACGCGTATGTTAAGTGAGAAAAGAAAAGTAGCCATCCTGGAACAGTATGTGGAACGAGAAGCCACCTCCACCGATTACAGCGGGGAAATGAGCTTTTATTCCTATGTAAAGCAGGGACAGACAGCGGAAGTGAGGCAAAGACTGAACGAGAATTCCTTTGCCATGAACACCAAAAAGAAACTGTCGGCGGACCCCATACAGAGTATCCGCTACCACTTTGTGGTAACGGCAGGCCTGCTTGCCCGTTTCTGCATCGAAGGCGGTATGGAGAGCAATCAGGCATACGAAATGTCCGACTATTATATCCTGAAGGCGGACAGGCTGAACAGCTTAAAGGAGCTGTGCGCTCTCCACAAAGTGATGTGCTTAGACTATGCGGAACAGATGGAAACCATCCGCAAGAAGAAAATTTTTTCCAAGCCGGTGGTTAAAAGCATCGATTACATTTATTCGCATCTGCACTGCCGGATAACGGTGGCGGAAGTGGCGGCATACGTGGGACTCAACGAAAACTATTTTTCCAGACTGTTCTCCTGCGAGGTAGGCATTTCGGTCAGCCGTTACATTTTGCAGAGAAAGCTGGAAGTGGCGCAGAACATGCTGAAATATTCCGATTACAGCTGCTCCCAGATTTCCGAACTCCTCTGCTTTGCCTCCCAGAGCCATTTCATTGAAAAATTCCGCAAGGAATACGGCATGACGCCCCTGCACTACCGGAACCGGTACCATAGCGATATGGGGCTGAAGGAGGAGTAAGAAGGAGTACAAACGCCGGAGTTTGCGAAAAGAGGAGGATTTGCTATAATTAAAGCATGTAGAATTATCTATATGTACATAACACGAAAATCGGGAGGAAGGTTTATGACAAAAGAAGGATTGATCCGTTCATTTGAAGAAAAGCACAAGGAATTGGAACGGGCATTGCAGGGAGATGACATTGGCTATATAAAGGAACTGACGTTGGAAGTTCATGCTATGGTCCATCCGGCGGAAGTATCCGGCAGGACGGAGAAAACAGTAGCGGATTATGTGCTGGACTACATGATGAAAGGGCATCAAAACGACCTTGTGCCCAGGGAGAACTGGGAAGAAGACCTCCATTATGCCGGAACCAATACGGTGCCGATGTGCTGGCAGTTCTGGCATACTTACAGAATTGAAGATTTAGTCAGTAATATATTGATGGCAAACCAAAATCAGTTGTTTGATGATGAGTGGCAAAAAAGAATAGGGACAAACATTACGGATACAGGGAATGCCCTGGAGCTGGATGAAGCAATCACATTTGCAAAAGGAATTCATGTGGAAGCTTTACGGGAGTACATGATTGCTGTCGGAAAAAATACAAGAAAAATCTTAGAGAGTCTTACATTGGAACAGATTAAATCCATGGTGCCGGAAGAGTGGGTTATGCGCATCCTCGAAGAAGGCGGAGTGACTACGGATATCCGTTCGGTATGGCTGCTGGTATTTTGGGGAAGACTGACGAGGGGCGGAATGATTTTGATACCTATGACAGGGCACCATATGATGCACTTGCCGCCCTGTTTGGACCATTTGCCGATATTGGATTGATGCAGTAATGATGTGACTCAATAGAAAAAAGCAGTTTTACTGAAATCGGTTTTATACATATATAAATGGGGAGGAAGCGATACCATGACATCATTGGAAGTAGACACAATGGTGAATAATTCAACATATGACTTCACGCAACAAGATGCTTTTGATGCGCTTTACGGGGAGCTTTCAAAAGGAATGCAGAGTATGAAAAATGGTGAGGTATACACCATTGAAGAAGCATGGGAGGAAATTGACAAGGTATAATATTCCGGTCATATCCCCTCGGAAACATACATACAATGTAAAAAAGTATTCTGAGGGGATTACCTTTGAAAGATTATATCGAAGAACGTGCGATGGGCATAGCAACGTACATCATCGAAAACAATGCCACCGTGCGTCAGACCGCCAAGGCATTCGGAGTCAGCAAGAGCACGGTACATGCGGATGTATAAAAACCGACAGTAGCGTGGTGGTTGAGATAGAGTAAGTAAAATAAGCAGGGACTTAGTGTCCCTGCTTATTTCTCATAAAGTGTTTAATACATCGTTTTTAAATTGAGGTACACCATCAAGAGTTCCATCGAACAGAGCAGCATAAACTTTTTTGTCTGCACGTAGTTGATACTTTTCTAAAGGGTTTATAATGGACTGTCCTGTTGCATCTTTAACGATGAAGGTTATTTCGTCATTTCGCAGTAGTTCTGAAGCTAATAAACGGGATTCGTGGCAAGTAATAATGAGCTGAGTATTTTTTTGTTCAGCTTTGGATAGAAATAATTCTATCAATTTATTAGTCAATGCAGGATGAAGACAGCGATCCATCTCATCAATGACAAAAACCTGGTTTTCAGAATTATTTAATAAAATTTCAATTAAATCTAATAAACGTACAGTACCATCGGATTCTTCTCTTAACGAAAAGAAAGTATCATTCTCATGACCAAACTCTATTGTTGTTACTGTTATGTTGTCATCCCAATCTATTTCAAAATTATAAAATTCTTTATATGCACGAGCAACAATAACTGGTTTAACATATTTATCAGCTTTCTTTGCTTTTATATTGGACTTTTCTAGTTCTGCCTTTATATCAGATAACAATTTTTCAGGTATTTTAGCCTTCACTGCATTTACAGGTACTTCTACAATACTTGATTTTTGGATTCCTGTACCTAAAGCATTAAGTAATTTAGTTATTTCATCTAAGTTTGAATCTGACAGATATGGATAACCAGTAAGAATTTCAGAAGGAAAACTGATGTTCATTTTGGCAAACCACTTATATGCATTCCTTATAATGGCTAATTCAGGATACTGTTTGTACAGACTTAGTTTATTAGAGTTAATAATATTAAGAAATAATATCTCATCATTTTCTAAACTGTCTGAGCCATAAGTTTCAAGTCGACCAATACATTCCTTGGATTTAAAATAGCTGCCAATAATAAATTTTTTTGCTTGTGTATCTCTATAATACAAATTTTTTTCGATAAAAGTAGTCGTTAAAATGGACAGGGATTCTTTTAAAACAGTTCCACTATTTAAATGTAATGAAAATGAATATTTATATATTTGGTTATTGTATAGGAATTCAATTTCAAATTCGGAAGGTTTATCTATAGCGGCTTTATCCTGACGAAAATATTTTTGGGAAAATCCTAAGGGAAATTCATCAGTAATAATATTTTGTACAAATTGAAAAGCCTGAATTAAGTTTGATTTTCCTGTACCGTTTGCACCATAAATGGCATTACATTTAGTTATTTTTAATTTTGATTTTGTATATATTCGTTTATTGTATTTTCTTGCCTTGCCAGCTTGCATGGAAAAGGTCTGTTTATCATTAAAGGATAAAAAATTTGATATTACAAAACTTATGAGCATAATATATACCTCACTTTCGTTGGGGTTCTTAGATAATATAAATGAATTAGTCGAAAAAGTCAATAAAAATAATTATATTATTTTTATTGAAACAGTTTTACTACACAATAAAACGAAAAAATCGTTTAAACTATGAATTTTTTATTGACAAACAGAACATATGTATGTTAGCATACGATTAGAACAGAAAATCCAAAGGAGGAAAAAAGAATGAATTTAAAAGTTATCGAAGAAACAAGTACAGGATTAAACACAAGGTTTGTTAATCAGGATTCTGGAAGGAGTGTGTCATTGGAGCATGCTGTTCAGCAGATTCAGAAAGGTAACAGCAATTATGCAAATTATGAGGTTGTCAATAAAGCAAACGGTACAATGTATATAAGATCGAAGCCGGATGGCAAAATTGGAAATAACATTGAATGAGGAGGAAAATAAAATATGAAGTATGAGGAAGCAGATTATGTAAATGATGGTGGGGTAAAAAGAATAAAAGTGAGTGATTATACATCACAGCAATTAGAGGAAATGAAAATGGTTGGTAAGTTTCAGTGCCCAGGTAAAAATTGTGATGCTGAACTTTGCTTGGTACATTCTTCTAAGAATGGTGGAAGAACATATTTTTTAAAGGCATCGAATGATAGTAAGCACAGTGCAGATTGTGACTACAAAATAGGAAATTATAAAGCCATTTCTATTAGAGAACCAGAAAATGGTTATTTTACAGAGCAACAAGTGAACAATCATGTAAGAATGGTGGATAAGGATGTAAATGAACCGCTGAAGCCACATAGCGACAAGAAAAAGAAGACGAAAAATAGCAAGGACAAAAAAAATGGGCAAAAAAATCAGGAAACTGGTGATAAACAAATTAGAAAAACGACTAATTCTGGCAGGATAGTCTATGGAGATGATGGTGCTGAGGGCACCAAAGGGAGAATGAGTAGAGCTTATACTATTGCTCCACATGATATTGGAAAGATGAAAACTATATATGGTGATGCAGACATAGTATGCTTGGATGAGTTTGGGCAATTACACATAAGTTATAAAGACGATAGATTGGAAAATATAGATGTTATCGCAGGACCAATTATTGAACATAATTATCCAACAATATATGCGAATTTGTATTTAGTAGAAAAGTGTTTTGAAGAGAAATCGAAAAAAGGGGAAGTTCGCATTACTACAGGTGGTCTTATTACTGAAAAGAAGGGAAAACTGGTAATGGAATTACTGACTAGTGGTGGAGTTATAATTGAGGGAAAAACGGTGAATGATTTAATAATGGAACATATAAGAAAAACTGTTTGATGCAGATAGAGGAAAATTATGAAAAGAAGTATTTTCGAGTACTTCTTTTTTCTTGTAATATAAACATATATTGCATATGTAGATAAGGAAGCGAAACCATGACATCATTGGAAGCAGGCACAACGGTGAATAATCAAACATATAATTACACGGAAAAAGATGTTTTGGATGCGCTTTACGGGGAGCTTGCAAAAGGAATGCAGAGTATGAAAAACGGTGAGGTATGCATCATTGAAGAAGCGTGGAAGGAAATTGACAAGGTATAATATTCCGGTCATATCCCCTCGGAAACATACATACAATGTAAAAAAGTATTCTGAGGGGATTACCTTTGAAAGATTATATCGAAGAACGTGCGATGGGCATAGCAACGTACATCATCGAAAACAATGCCACCGTGCGTCAGACCGCCAAGGCATTCGGAGTCAGCAAGAGTACGGTACATAAGGACGTGACAGACCGCCTGATGCAGATTAATCCGACACTTGCAAAGGAGGCAAGATGCGTTCTGGACGTAAATAAATCGGAGCGGCATATCAGGGGCGGCATGGCAACCAAAGAAAAGTATGCGCACCAGCACCGGAACGGACTGTAAATGCGTGGCGGAAAATAAAGAAAACCATATAACGTGCCGATACATATCCCAAAGGATAAAAACTGTTGATGCGGCAGGGAAGCCGCGTGCGGAAATCAGGGAGGATGTATCGGCATGTTTACAATGGCGGGAACAATAAAAAGAAGTGTGCGCATGGCAGCATTGGATCAGAAATGGCAGCAGAAAAAGAACAGTTTCGGGCAGGATAAGAAGAAACTGACGGAAATGACAGCGGAAGAACGGCAGCTTCAGGATTTCAGAGAACAGGCAGAGCAGATGCGGAAAAGTCAGAAGCATGCCAATATCGATGCCAAGCTGGCAGCGGGGGAAGAACTTACCCCGGAAGAAATTGAGTATTTACGGCAGAATAATCCACAGGCACTAAAAGATTATGAGGACACCCAGAGGGAGCGGGAAAACTATAAAAGGGCGCTCCGCAACTGCAGAACGAAAGAAGAAGTAGAGCGGTTAAAGTACACTAAGATGGGACAGTTTATGGCGGAAGCCAAGAAAATATCCAGTAACGCCTGCATTCCCAAGGGGAAAAAGGTTGCACTGTTAAAGAGAATTCTGCAGCAGGCAACCGCTGTAGAGGACGAACATAAGGAATTTCTGAAGACAAGCCGCTACGCAGGCCTTCCTACGGAAGAGGAGGCAAGAGAGGCGGAAAAAGCCGAAAAAGAACAGCAGGAAGCGGAAAACACAAATGCAGAAGAAATAGAAAATACAGAAGAAGTAAAGAATTCTGATGCGGAAGGCGCAGAGGGAACCAAGAACTCTGAGGCGGATGGCACAAAGGACACCGGAGCAGAAAGCGCAGACCATACCAAGAAAACACCGTTACCAAATACCCCGGAGTCTCCGAAGGACCCCCACCGTAAAAAGAAACCGCAGCCTGCCGGCAGTTTGCCGGAGGGCTCTGCAGCCATCCACAGTATCTTAACAAGTGTAGTGGCATCGGCGGACGGCATCCCCGGTGAAATAAATGTGAAAATATAACTTTACAAGCGAAAAAATGTGTATATAATCAAGTCAAATTTTAGCAAAGGCGCTATGTAGAAATACATGGCGCTTTTTTCTATGGAGAAAGGCAGGTTTTTCATATGGAAGAACAGCAGAAAAAAAGCACGGCGGAAGTGCTGGTGGAATGCTTGAAGGAAGAAGGCGTGGACACCATATTCGGTATTCCCGGAGAAGAAACATTGGATTTAACCACCATGTTTGCGCCCATTACCAAACGAACCAAGCAGATTATCCGGCCGGATACCGTGGCAGAAATTACCCGACTGGCGTTTAAGTATGCGGAAAATGAGAAGCCAGGCGCCACGCATATTGATTTACCGAAAAACATTGCCAAGATGCCGGCGAATGTAGCGCCCTTAAAGAAACAGGAAAAACTGGTAGAGTATGCTTCCAGAAAAGCAGTTGTGGCAGCAAGTGAACTGATTAAACAGGCAAAAGTGCCGGTGATACTTGCCGGTAACGGTGCGGTCCGGCAGCATGCGTCCGGGGCATTGACGGAGTTTGTGAACAGGCTGCACATTCCGGTGGTAAATACCATGATGGCAAAAGGCATTGTGTCCATGGACAACCCCTACAGTCTGTGGACCCTGGGAATACCTCAGAAGGATTATGTCAATAAAATATTTGAGGTGGCGGACCTGGTTATCGGTGTGGGCTATGACATGGTGGAATGTGCGCCGTCCAAGTGGAACGTCCATCCCGGCACCAAAATCATACATATTGCCTGTGAGCCTGCCGATGTCAATAAACGTTATCAGCCGGATGTGGAGCTGGTGGGTGATATTTCCAACAGCCTGCAGAAAATTTTAAATATTACGGAAAGAGAAGAAGAACCGGTATTTGCCCTGCAATTAAAGGAACAGATGGTAAAAGAGCAGGAAGAAATGGCGGCGGATGACTCCTATCCCATGAAACCGGCAAGAATTTTAGCGGATGTACGGAAAATCATGGGAAAAGAGGACATTGTGCTTTCCGATGTGGGCGCTCACAAAATGTGGATTGCCAGACATTACCACTGCTACGAACCCAATACCTGTTTAATCAGCAACGGTTTTGCCAGCATGGGCTTCTCCGTGCCGGGCGCCATCAGTGCCAAAATGCTTTACCCGGAGCGAAGGGTGCTGGCAATCTGCGGAGACGGCGGATTTATGATGAATAACCAGGAACTGGAAACGGCAGTGCGTGAAAAAGTGCCCTTTGTTACCCTGATTTGGGAGGACAAGGCTTACGGTCTTATTAAATGGAAGGAACAGGAGCAGTTCGGCGACAGTTGTCATGTGGATTTTACCAATCCTGATTTCAAAATGATGGCGGAATCCATGCATTGCAAGGGCTATGAAGTACATTCGGCACAAGAACTGATACCGACGCTGGAAGAAGCATTTGCCCAGAAGGTGCCTGCGGTTGTCGTTGTGAAAGTGGATTACAGCGAAAACATGAAACTCAGCGCCCACTTAAAAGAGATTATGCTTTGACAACCGGGCGGATAGTCTTTATAATGGGAAACAGATATTTAGGAGACTATTACGAAAGGCATGGTAGGATAATGGATAGAGAAATGGTTGTGGTTCTCGATTTCGGCGGTCAGTATAACCAGCTGATAGCCCGCAGAGTCAGAGAATGCAATGTATATTGTGAAGTGCATCCGTACAACCTTCCTTTGGACAAGCTGAAAGAAATGCATCCCAAGGGAATTATTTTCACAGGAGGTCCCAACAGCGTATACGGCGAAGAGTCCCCACTTTGTGATATGGAAGTGTTTAAACTGGGTGTGCCCGTGCTTGGTATCTGCTACGGTTCCCAGCTTATGGCGCACATGCTGGGCGGCAAGGTGGCAACCGCACCTGTCAGCGAATACGGCAAAACTGAGGTTACGGTGAACAACAAGACCAAGTTGTTTGAAGGCGTATCTGAAAAAACAATCTGCTGGATGAGCCATACAGATTATATTGAAAAGGCACCGGCTGATTTTACCATTACGGCACATACACCGGTATGTCCCGTTGCGGCAATGGAAAATGTGGAGAAAAATCTGTATGCGGTACAGTTCCACCCCGAAGTAATGCATACACAGGAAGGTATGAAGATGCTTCACAACTTCGTCATGAACATCTGCGGATGTATCGGAAGCTGGAAGATGGATTCCTTCGTGGAAACAAGCATTCAGGCAATCCGTGAAAAAGTCGGAAACGGCAAAGTACTTTGCGCCCTGTCCGGCGGTGTTGACTCTTCCGTAGCAGCCGTAATGCTGGCAAAAGCAGTCGGCAAACAGCTTACCTGTGTATTTGTAGACCACGGTCTGCTTCGTAAAAATGAAGGAGATGAGGTAGAAGCGGTATTCGGACCCGACGGCCCCTACGACTTAAACTTTATCCGTGTCAATGCACAGGAGCGTTTTTACAGCAAACTGGCGGGCGTTACCGAACCGGAACGCAAGCGTAAAATCATTGGTGAAGAATTCATCCGTGTATTTGAGGAAGAAGCAAAGAAAATCGGAGCCGTGGATTTTCTGGTACAGGGAACCATTTATCCCGATGTAATTGAAAGCGGTCTCGGCAAATCAGCCGTTATCAAGAGCCACCACAACGTAGGCGGTCTTCCCGACTATGTAGATTTCAAAGAGATTATTGAGCCGTTGCGGCTTTTGTTTAAGGATGAAGTCCGTAAGGCAGGCCGTGAACTCGGCATTCCCGAATACCTGGTAAACCGTCAGCCGTTCCCCGGTCCCGGTCTTGGTATCCGTATCATTGGCGAAGTTACTGCGGAGAAGGTTAAAATCGTTCAGGATGCTGACTACATCTACCGCGAAGAAATCGCCAAAGCCGGCATTGCATCGGAACTTGGTCAGTACTTTGCAGCTCTGACCAATATGAGAAGCGTCGGCTGCATGGGTGACGAGCGTACCTACGATTACGCCGTGGCACTCCGTGCCGTAACCACCTCCGACTTCATGACCGCAGAAGCTGCCCAGCTTCCCTGGGACCTCCTCGGCAAAGTCACCAACCGAATCGTAAACGAAGTGAAGGGCGTCAACCGCGTAGTCTACGACTGCACCAGCAAGCCACCCGGAACGATTGAGTTTGAGTAGTAAACAGAGCTTCATAAATGGCGAAAACAAGCCATTTATGGGGCTTTTTCTTTTATCGTGATACCTATATGATACCTGTTTTGATAGTACCACAGATATTAATGAGTACTAAACAGAAGTGTCATAGGTATTATCTATTATCACATTTCTTTTTATTTTCAAAAATTATCCCAATTATATGAAGCACCAAAAACTGGTGCAAATTAGTGAAAATACACCAGTGGTGTCACTTCCGTAATTTGTGGGTTGGTTATAGAATTTATCTCACAGAAAGTTTTTAACACACAATGTGCCAGTATTGCCACAATGTTACCTGATGACTCCGACAGTGTTTGTAGAGATATCTTTATAGGTTTAAGTATGGATTAATTGTACTTAAAGATAAAAAAGTCCGTCAGAGAATATGTTTTGACGAAAAAAGTCCATGAGAGAATATTTAGCAAATTCATGTTTTGAATTAGAATGAGTGATGTAATCAAGAGACAGGGATGCTGCTATATTTGTAAAAAAACCGCTATTGTACCCTTATCTGAGAAAAAGGGTCGGGTTTGTCCCTTTTAAAATTTAAGACAAGAAAATACAATAGTTGCAACGAGTTATATAGAAGTTGTAGCTGCCAATACAAGTGCTTGATACATACCGGTAATTGCCGGGGAGAGGAGGTGAATGCACCATGGAGAAGTTATATTACACAGCAAAAGAGGTTGCTGAGATGCTTGATGTATCGGTATCTCATGCATACAAAGTAATAAGAGAAGCTAACAGGGAGTTATCTTCTAAAGGCTTCTATGTCAGAGCTGGCAGAGTAAGCCGCAAGTATCTTGACAGTAAAGTATATGACTTATGTGATAAGACAGCATAAGGGAAAGGAGTAGTGTATGGCAGCATACAAGGATGAGGCGAGGGGGACATGGTATGTCTCCTTCCACTACAACGATTGGACAGGTAAAAACAAAAGAAAGCTAAAGCGTGGCTTTCGGACGAGAAAGGAGGCATTGGAATACGAGCAGAAGTTTCTGCTGCAACAGGCAATAAATCTGGATATGAGGTTTGAAGATTTCTACAAGCTGTATGAGGAAGATTTAAAGCCTAAGCTGAAGCTTAACACGTGGCGTACAAAGGATGTCATTTTTCAGAAGAAGCTGATTCCATATTTCAAGGACAAGAAGATGAATGAAATCAGTCCTGCGGATATTATCAAATGGCAGAATGAGATGATCAAGAAGAGACAGGCAGACGGTAAGCCATATAAGCCGACTTATCTGAAAACAATGCAGTCAGAGCTGTCAGCCATATTTAATCATGCGGTACGCTTTTACAATCTGAGAGAAAATCCTGTAAAAAAGGCTGGAACGATTGGTAAAGGTAAAGCTGATGAGATGGATTTCTGGACAAAAGAAGAATATCTCAAGTTCATAGAATGTGTTAAAGACAAGCCAATATCTTATTATGCGTTCCAGATTCTTTACTGGTGCGGAATAAGGGAAGGTGAACTGCTTGCTCTGACACTGGCAGATATTGATTTTAAGAATAAGAAACTTCATATTACAAAGTCTTATCAGTATATCAATGGTGAGGATATCATCACAGATCCTAAGACGGAAAAGAGCAGAAGGGATGTTGTAATTCCTGATTTTCTGGTAGAAGAGTTAAGGCAGTTTATCGGAATGTTGTATGGATATGGCAGATATGACAGAATATTTCAGATTACGAAGTCATACCTGCACCACGAGATGAGCAGAGGAGCTAAAGCGGCAGGAGTAAAGAGAATAAGAATTCATGATCTTAGGCATTCGCACATTTCTTTACTTATTCGCCTGGGTTTTTCAGCGGTAGCCATTGGAAATAGGGTTGGGCATGAGAGTCAGACAATCACATTTCATTATGCACATATGTTTCCGACAGAGCAGATTGAGATGGCTGATAAGCTTAATGAAGAATTTGTGCCGGGTACAGGGAATGGAGGTGATGTCAGTGAGTGGAGTTCATAAGAATCCGACAATCAGTTTTCGCATATCAGACTATGAAAGGCGTGAAATTGAAGCAAGAATCAAGGCAAGTGGAATGATGAAGAAAACATTTTTTACAAGATGCTGTATCTATGGTCGAATCTGTGTTGTAGGTAAGAAAGAAACTGTATATATGCTTGTGCAGACGCTTGAGAAGATGCAGGCAGATATTCACAAAATGTATGATGAAATCATAGAAACAGGACAGATAAAAGAAAAAGAATCACCAGTTGATGGTGAAGCTTATACAGATATTGAAGAATTGCAGCATGACTATCTTGCTATGATAAAAACAGTTGTGGATATGCTGGATGGAGCAAAATACCTCTGGCAGAAATAGTGGCTTTCCTGACGGCAATCGGGAAAGCCACGGCAGATAACAAAAGCGGGCTTCTGTTACCAAAACACCAATTAAAGTATAACAGCAGCCCACTTTTGAGACAATGATTATTTACGAAAGTGAGGCAGACAGTGGAAACAAATACAGAATTAAAAATGATACACCTCTCTGAGGTTGAATCACAGCAGATTAAATGGCTGTGGTATCCGTTTATCCCTTATGGAAAGCTGTCAATAGTGCAGGGAGATCCAGGTGATGGAAAATCTACGCTGATACTCAATATTGCGGCAAAGCTGTCAAGGGGAGAACGTATAGATGAAAATATGAATATTACTGAGCCTGTAAATGTAATATATCAGACGGCAGAAGACGGACTTGCAGATACAGTCAAGCCGAGGCTGGAAGCAGCAAATGCAGACTGTAGCAGAATATCAATCATAGATGAGTCTGATAAGAGTGTGAGTATGACGGATGACAGGATAGAGGAAGCTATAAAAAGAGAAAATGCTAAGCTATGCATTTTTGATCCGATACAGGCTTATCTTGGCGGTGATACTGATATGAACCGGGCAAATGAAGCTAGAGAAATGACGAAGAAGCTTGGAAGTATAGCTGAAAGAACAGGCTGTGCCATTGTTCTTATCGGTCATATGAATAAAGGCTCAGGAGCAAAGGCTGCTTACCGGGGAATGGGTTCCATTGATTTCTTCGCTGTGGCAAGGAGTGTAACGCTTGTCGGCAGAATAGAAGGGCAGAGCAATCTCAGGGCAATGATACAGATAAAGAATAATCTTGCAGCATTTGGACACCCAAAAGCATTTGAACTGGCAGAGGACGGATTTCATTGGTTAGGTGATTATGAAATTACCGCTGATGAAGTGCTTGGAGGTATAGTGCCAAAGGCAAGTAAACTTGAGATGGCAAAGCAGTTTTTAAGGGAACAGGCAGAAAGAACACAGAAAATTTTAAGTACAGAGATTATAGAGCTTGCAGCACAGGAAGGAATATCGAAGAGAACACTTGAGACAGCCAAGAAGGAACTCAAGATAAAGGCTGAGCGTTGCAATAATAACTGGTACTGGAATTTGAGAGCATAAAAATCTAACATCGCAACATTGCAAAGTGTCAGGTTTTGCAATCTTGAAGCTTGCAAGGTTGCAAAATATATAGACCTTGCGATGTTGCGGTCTTGAAAAGAAAGGACAATTACGATGACATTATTTGAAGAACTTGGTGTTGAGTATAAAGAAGTGGATGGAATTTTATATCCTCTTTTATCTGTTGATGAAGCGGAATACAATCTTACGGATATAGGAAAATATGGTCGGATGTGGCTTAGGTATATGGAAGAAAATAAACATTCTGAGTATCGTCATATGGCAAGAATGGGACAGTTGAAAAAGCAGGCAGAAGCAATAAATGAAGAAGCTTATGAGCGATTGGACAATATTGAAGCGGCGTGGTTGAAAAAGTATATGACAGGTAAAAAGAAAACATTTATGGAGCAGCTACATTTGCGAAATCAGGCAAGAACGATGGCTGAGGAAATCGTGATAAATGAGATCGTGTATAAGTGCAGATGAGGTTTAAAATGTTGATGCCAAAACCCTCGGAGAGCCCCCGCAGTTTTGTATGTATGACGAAACTGCTAGGGGGTTATCATCTATGGCAGAGCCAAGATGATAACTGTATCTCTCCGACAGAAAAATACGAATAAGAAAGGACAAAATGCCTATGGGAAATGTATCATACTCTGCTCATATAAGCAATGGCAAGAGTGCGATAACAAGTAAAAAAGCACTTGCAGGAGTTGCAAAGCATAACCTGCGTAAATATAAATCCGCAGATTACAGCTCAGATAATATTAGGTTGATTTATGGAACAACAGATTTGTTTCAAGATGTTAAGAGGGTATATCACAGAGAATTTGATGATGTGGTAAAAGAATATAACAGTAGACAGAAAAGAGAAGACCGAAAGATAAAGGATTATTTTGAACATGTTGCAGGTCTTAATCAGGATATGGCGGTAGAGATTATTTTTCAATGCGGGGACAAGAAATATTGGGACGAGCATTGGAAAAACAAAAATTATATGTCTGAGGTATTTGATTATATTCTTGAATGCCTGCAAAAGCTACTGCCGGAGTTCAAGATTGCAAATGCGGTCATACACTTTGATGAAGCTAGCCCGCATATGCATGTGGTAGGCGTTCCGGTATGGGAAGGAGCAAAGCGTGGCTTATCTAAGAAAGTATCAAAAAGAAATATATTTACACCACAAACATTATCTGTGATTCTTCAAGATAAATTGAGAGCGGAGGCAAGTTATGGATTTGAATGTTATTTCAAGGAACAGCTGGCAGAGAAGAAAAAGGGGCGTAATCATGATTTGTCAGTAACAGAATATAAGGTAGCACAGGAAAGGAAGAAACTTGCGGATATAAAGCAGCAGAACAATGAAGAGCAGGAGAAAAACACTAAACTGAGAAGCAATAACGCAAGCATATCATATCAGATTGCTACACAGGAACAATGCCATAGTAGAAATCTGGATGTTATAGCTGCTGATGAGGACAGGCTGGAGACAGTCAGGAGTAGTATTAATGCAGCAGAAACGGAATATGCAAAATATGAAGATATGATTACGGATAAAAAGAATAATCTGGAACTTCTTTCTTCTAAGGAAAGTGAACTGATTGAAAGAACAAAAATTGCAGAGAACGTATATGATATGTTCCGACAGGGTGGAACTGATGATGTCAGGGAGAAGCTTATTGATGTAATGTATGAGAACCAGAAGCTTAGAGAGGAAAATACTACATTAAAGGAACTGCTGGGAAAGGCGTATGAGTTTATGAAGCAGTTTGTGATCGATGGGGTTAATCTGTTGGAGAGGTTCCTGGAGAGTGTGGGGAAGGTGATTGGTAAAGATAAGGTAATCTTACCTAAGTGCAAATAGCAAAACGAACAATAAAATGTGAGAACTCATAAATAATTAAAAAAAGGCATTGATTTATCAATCATGATGTGATATTATACTAAACGAACATATGTTTTTGCTCGGAGGAAAACATGAAGATTAGTTATAAGAAGTTATGGAAACTGTTGATAGACAGAGATATGATGAAAAAAGATCTTGCAGAAAAAGCGGGAATAAGTAATGCATCAATTGCAAAACTTGGAAGGAATGAAAATGTTAATACAGATATATTGCTTAAGATATGTGTAGCACTAAAGTGTGATATTGAAGATATTCTGGAAATTGTTCCTGATGAATCGGAGTGAGTAAAGTGGACAGACTGACTAAAGAACAACGCCATAAGAATATGAAAAATATTAGGTCGAAGGATACTTCTATTGAATTGAAACTTCGAAAAGAACTATGGAGACGTGGTTACAGGTATCGGAAGAATTACACAGAATTACCGGGAAAACCAGATATTGTTCTTACAAAATATAAAATAGCTATATTTTGCGATAGTGAATTTTTTCATGGAAAAGACTGGGAAGTTTTGAAACCGCAGTTGGAAAAAGGAAAGAATGCGGATTTTTGGATTGAAAAGATATCGAAAAATCAACAGCATGATGATGATATAAATAAACAACTTCAATTTCTGGGTTGGACTGTTATACGCTTTTGGGGAAAAGACATTATGAAGAAAACCGATGAGTGTATACAGGTGATAGAAGAAAATATATTTGAACAGAAATATAATGATTACGATATTGAGACAGAGGAGATTTCACATGTATAAATCTATAGACTTATTTGCTGGCATAGGTGGAATTAGAAAAGGATTTGACAGAGCTTTTGGAGAAGAAATAAATACAGTTTTTGTGAGTGAATGGGATGAATTTGCACAGAAAACTTATAGAATGAACTATAAAGATGATTTTGATATTGCTGGAGATATAACAAAAATAGATGAAAAAGAAATACCTGATTTCGATATTTGTTTAGCGGGTTTTCCGTGCCAGGCATTTTCACTTGCAGGAAAGCGTATGGGCTTTGATGACGATTATAAGGGAATGTGCAGAGGAACTTTGTTTCAGGATGTTGTTAGAATATGTGAATTTCATAAACCTAAAGTGATTTTTTGTGAAAATGTAAAAGGTCTTACTATACATGACGGAGGAAGAACTTTTAAGGTTATAAAAAAAGCTTTTGAGCAGATTGGATATACTGTGTATGACAAAGTGTTGAATAGTAAGGATTTTGGTGTCCCGCAGAATAGAGAAAGAATATATATTGTTGCATTCCGAAATAATATTGACAGCAGGGAGTTTCACTTTCCAGAACCTACAAATTCTAATACATGCATAAGAGATATAATGGAAGAACATGAAGTTAGTGTAAAATATTATCTTTCAACAGTTTATATTGAAACACTCAAGAGACATAAAGCACGTCATGAAGCAAAAGGGAATGGCTTTGGGTATGAAATAAGGGATCTTGATGGGAAAGCAGGTGCGATTGTATGTGGAGGAATGGGACGTGAAAGAAATCTGATTATTGACAAGCGTCTGACTAATTTTACTCCAATTACGCATATAAAGGGAGAAGTTAATAGAGAAGGAATAAGAAAGATGACGCCAAGAGAATGGGCAAGACTTCAAGGGTTCCCAGATGATTTTAAGCTTGAACTGGCAGATACACATTTGTATAAACAGCTTGGCAACAGTGTAACGGTTAATGTTATTGAAGAAATAGCAAAAGAAATAAGGAAGGTGTTGGAAAATGACAAATAAAGATTCAAAAATGTCTGGAAATAAAGGCGAATGGTCAGAATTATATGCATTTATGAAATTGCTCAGTCAGGGAAGAGTATATGCAGCAAATGAAAAAGTAGAAAAAATTGAAGATGTATATTATCCAATTCTCAAGATAATGCGAGAGGAAACAAGGGGCGAGATTATTGATTATATTATTGGCGATAATCAAATAAATGTAGAAATGCACTCTAATAGAATATTGTCAATTGACAGAAAAGAAATGGGAAATCAGGCAGATAGGCTGTTAAGCGAAATTGCTACACATAGCGGAAGTTTTGAACTTGAAGATGTGGCTAAATTTGCTAATGGTATAAAGGTAACAAAGATAAAGGCTCCATCTACTGATACAACCGATATTTCTATGCAAATTGAAGATATACATACAAACTATATTAGAAATGTTGGCTTTTCGATTAAATCAGAGATAGGTAATGCACCTACATTATTGAATGCAGGTTTAACGACCAATTTTATTTATAAAGTGACTGGCATATCTTCAGCTCAGGCGAATGAAATTAATGCTATAGATACTAGAACCAAGATTAAAGATAAAATGTCCCAAATAGCCGAGTATGGTGGAAACATTGAGTATTGTGGAATGAATCATGACGGATTTAAGAGAAATTTAATTATGGTAGACAGTAGCATGCCGGAAATCATCGGCAATATGCTGTTATATTTTTATACTGAAGATGTGAAGGAATGTGATAAGCTGGTGGACATGCTGGGAGATAGGGATCCGTTGGGATACGGAGATGCTATGATGTACACATATAAATTTAAAAAGTTCTTATGTTCCTGTGCTTTGGGAATGAAACCCGCAAAGCCCTGGGATGGATTGGATGAAGCAAATGGTGGATATATCATTGTAAAAGCAGACGGAGAGATTCTTGCTTATCATATTTATAACAGAAATTTCTTTGAGCAGTATTTGCTGGATAATACCATTCTTGAACGTGCATCTACAAGTAGGCATGATTATATGAGTTTGTACGAGGAAAATGGTGAGATGTTTATTAAGCTGAACTTGCAGATAAGGTTTAGATAGGAGTGGATAAAGATAAAAATGAAGTACTATTGGAGGAATTACCTGTGATACTGGAAGAATTATTTAAAATAATATATAAAATTATAGATGACACGGATGATGTTGAAGAGATTATTAAAAATGAAGCGGTGAAAGATGTTGATTTAACAGAGTTGATACAGATAACGGATCAACAAATTGCCGAGTACATTAATGAAAAAATATGTGATAAAGAAAAGAACGATTTGGTTTTTAAAGTGTTTCAAAAACTAAAAATAAATCAATCTATTGAAGAAATAACTGATGAAGTTGAAAATGAGGAAAAAGAACAAAGGAAAAGGGCAGTTCTTGCTTTATTTGAAAAAATTATAGAACCAGATGAAATTGAAATTACGGATAAGGATGTATGCATTAAGTATAATTTTGGAGAAAATAGTAAATTAAAAAACAAAATTGATGAAATAGATAAATGGAACAGGGATAATGTAGTAGAGACCGTGTCAAGAGAATTAAAAGTGCCAATAGATAATATAATTTTAGTTGATAATGTAAGCAGTTATATTGATTTTATTAGTAATTTTGATGAAAATAACTATGTCTCAAGAGGACAGAAAGATTGCAAATTTAAACTAGAACCATCGCTACATAGAATATATAATGATAGTTTTCAACTGCATTCATCACAATACGAATCTGCATTTAAGCAGCGTATATTGTATTATGATGAAACAACAGAAAAAAAGAATGCTGAAGAGTTAAGAGCATATGGGCAGCACTATGGTTTACCGACCAATTATTTAGACTTTACAGAAGCACATTTGATTTCGTTACTTTTTGCAGTTGAAGATTTTGAATATACCGATAATCATTCCATTGTATACTTTGTGGATGCATTATCGTATAATCGTGACAATGTTAAAGCTGAAAGAAAATTGGTAGACTTTTCTGATGATGAAATGAAGGCATCTTTGGAAAGAGAGTATTCAGATAAATCATATTTTATTAGGGTTGGAAATTGCAATGAACGGATACATTTTCAGAAAGGCTGTTTTTTAAGGGTCGAACATAGGGATACTCTTGATAGAATGTTTGAAAAGTATACAAAGATTGCAATAATAGATAAAGATTGCAAAGAGAATATTTTAAAAGAGTTATTTAAATTGGGTATAACTTTTGAGAATATTTATCCTGATAAGGATAATATGGTGAGAACAATAAAATTTATAAAAGAACATATGTAAGGAGAGAAAAAATGCAGTTACCATTAGATGTTGAATACACAAGACCTTTAATATCTATTCAGGATATGGTGAATTTCATAGATAAAGGTGAAAGATACTTAAAGAGGGCTAGTGAGGAATTAAATGAGGAGGAAGAACTGGAATTTTTGCAAGGTATTATTTTGAGTCCAGATTATCAAAGGGAATATCGTTCAAAAGCAAAAGAGGAAAGTTCAATAATTGAATCAATCATTGTGGGAATTCCAATTCCTGAAATTTTTCTTGTAAGAACTGGTAGCAATGGAATACAGTTGAGGCATGTTATGGATGGTCAGCATAGATTGACAGCTATATATAGATTTGTAAAGGATAAATTTGCATTAACTGAACTTGAACTATTGAAAGATAATGAGGATTTTAAGAATAAGAAATTTTCGCAGTTGAGTAAAGAAATAAAGTTTAGAATTTTAAGCAGCCATTTGTCTGTTCTTGAGTTTGAAGCATTTTCCAATGATGATATGGAGATTGAACTTTTTAAGAGATATAATCGCAATACTAAACCTTTGGAAAAACATGAAATTTCAATGGCAACTTTTTACTCAAAAACAAGTTTATATATAACAAATTTCCTTAACCATAATATTGAAAACCAAGATAAGGATATGGTGTCAAAAAAACTGATAAAAATATATAATGTTACAACTGATAGAAAAAATAAGCAGCGAAACCATCAGGAGTTATGTATTATATTTAGTATAATTAATGATGGTCCAAATGTCATGTATAAAGATGGTGTGGAAATAGCGGATAAGTATTTAGAAGTGCAGGCAAATGCATATAAGGATGGAGAAAATAGCAACCTTCAGCAGATTAAGAATAAATTTAATCAGTTTAATATGTTTATTATAAAACTATCTGAATTTATAGAATATCCATTTTCGAGTGCAATATTTAAAGGAGAAGACAAGAGATCGGTTAAATTTCATACAGGAGTATCAATGGTACTGGCAACGATTTTTTACTATTTTGATATAGATATGAATAGCCCGTTTTTGTTGGAAGAAGTACAGGATATAATTTGGAATAGCCCGCTTGGGGATGAGACATACAATGCATCAAGTACAAATATGAGAAAGGTTATGAATTATTTATATATTAAAAACAAAGTATTTGATAAAGAGTACAAATCAATGAGATATAAGGGAAATATTTCTTCAGATATCATTCAAGTTTTAAATAAAAATGAGTAATAATATTCACAAGAAGAAAATTGTATATGTGATACCCATATGATACCTAAATTTTTGGAAACATAAAATAATTGTGATAAAAGGTGTAATAATCGCCATTAAAAGCTTTAAAAATCAAGCCTTCACAGGGATAATAAGTTTCTCTGCGGGGAGTTTGAATAAGCTACGAGCAGTGTAATAGAAAAAGAAAGATAGTTGATGCAAGCTTGCTTGTAAGAAACTATCTTTCTTTTTCTATTTATTCGGCGACAGCCGAACATGAGGATGAAGCAAAGCAAAATCCGAATGAGCACTGCGGGTTTCCGGCATTTGTTTTATCAAATGGCTCTATTTATGGGCGGAGTAACGAGTTGGGGGTATAGTAATGGATAATCTGGAAGTAAAATTTTATGATACAGTTAATGATGAACTATTGAAATTTGCAGTAATTATCGCACAGAGTAACGCCAAGTGGGTATTTTGCAAGCATAAAGAAAGGATGGAAAAATAGATGTATGAGGCATTGACGTACCAGATTATGCTGGAAGAAATTTCAGAAAATGCGAGAAAACGCGGCATTTTGGATGATACAATAGGAATTCTTATAACAAGACCAGAACTTCCAACGGGGAAAAGTATATTGGATAGTTTAGAATATTTTCATTTCCGTACCGGTAATTCGTTGAATTTTTATTTGCCGGGCTATGGTGCATATTGGCCAAATTCAGAATATCCAGATGGAAAGGCAGTAACGGTAATTAACGGTGTGAATTGGTCGTTTAGCAATCAAATGTTTGTTCAATTTATTTTGGAGTTGGAGACTTATTCAAAGTGGTCATATTCAGGAGAAAGTGAATTACTTTTAATTGAATCGAAAAATGGGATTCTTTCATATGAAAATGTAATCATGTTTCATCTGGATAACATGATTCGAGATGGTATAATTAAATCAATTTATTCATTTTTTGAACAGTTGTTTAGAATATGTTCAGATAAAGAGACGCTGAATCAAATAAGTAATACGTGGGGATATAATAAATTAAAGCAAATTAGTAAAGAAAAAATATTAGAAAAATTGCCATTAGATTTAGGAAAAATTTTTATACAGGAAAAGTATTTTTGTGTGCAAAATATGCAAATATAATATATTTGGACGGATAGGTGCCAGATCCAATGAATATCAATCTCAATGCTAAAAAGAGAGTACAAGATGCCGAGACAATATAAAGAGGCTACAATAGCATTCAGACCGTCCGCATGGCAGAAAGTTATTATTGATGAAAGAGTAAAAAACAGTGGAAAGTCAAGAAAGGATTTTATTGCCAGAAGCTGTATAGATGCTAATATAGTGGTAGGCGGTAAAAAAGAAAATATTCAAAGGAGAATAGATGAAGTGTAAGAAATGCAAATTACGCTAAAAGAATAAAGGTGGTATGCAAAATTATAGATGAGGTTTCATTTGCAGGAACTGCTTCAGTCGTACCAGATACCATAGAAGGAAAATGTGTGCAGGATGCAGACCGACTTGAGGCTATAGGAGCTATTGAAATTGCCAGAACATTCGCATATGGTGGCAGTAAGGGAAGAAAGATTTATGATCCGGAAATAAAACCTAAAATAGGAATGAACAAAGAAGAGTATCAGAAAAATCAAAACACTACAAGCATTAATCATTTCTATGAAAAGCTGCTTTTGTTGAAAGACATGATGAATACGATTGAGGGAAGGAAACTGGCAGAACATAGAGAGGCTGTCATGTAGGAATTTCTTAATGAGTTTATGATAGAATGGGAAGGTGAAAAGTGATGGAAGTAAAGTTTTATGATACAGTTAATGACGAATTAATGAAATTTGCAGTAGTAATCTCGCAGAGTAACGGCAAGTGGGTATTTTGCAAACATAAAGAAAGAGATACCTATGAAGTGCCAGGAGGGCATAGAGAAGCTGGGGAGAACATTCTTGAAACGGCTAAAAGAGAATTACAGGAAGAAACAGGGGCAGTAGAATTTGAGATAAAACCAATCTGTGTTTATTCAGTAACAGGTAAGAACAGAGTAAATGATACTGGGGAGGAAACATTTGGACTGCTTTGTTTTGCAGAGATAACAGCATTTGCGAAAGGATTACATAGTGAAATAGAGAAGGTTGTGCTTATGGATGAGTTGCCTGAAAACTGGACATATCCTTTGATACAGCCGAAATTGATAGAAAAGTATTTGCAGGTAGTAAATTTTGATAATAATAAGGGAGATAATTAGAATATGGTAAATATAGGAGAACTAATGTATAAATCATTTATTAATGGTATGTATCAGGCATTTATTATAGTTGGTCCATATATTATAGGCTCTTTGATAGTGGCTTTTGTTGTGTTGGTAATCAAGAAAATTTCTGAAGAATTTACATATTACTTTTCAATAATATCTGGAGACTCTAGAAGAACTGCAAGAAAAAAAGCAAAAAAGATAAGTAAGATGGTAGATATGATTTCTTCTTTCAAATATATAATTGATAATACAAAGAATAAATGAATGTAGAGAAGGTATGGGATTAATAATGATAAGGGAATTTTGAATGAAGTAAATTATCATAAATGAAAACTGCATTAGTACAAAAGTGTATTTTAAATCATAAAGAAAGCGTAAAGTTTGAGGGAAACGATATTGAAGAAATGTATGTAGTAGATGCAATTTTACATTTTGATAGTGTGCTAAGTTTACCTTATTTAGTTTATGTTGAGAGAAAGATTAATATATAGCAGGGAGCAAACTTTGTAAGAGTAAAGCTTAAACTAGAATATTATAACAATTATAAGAGAATATGAACATTTCAATAAAATGCAATGCTAAAGCTTTTGAAAACGATATGAAAAGAGTAACATTAGATGAAACAAATGTGGTAAAATGACGTATAAAATCAGCATTTTTGATTTGATGATACTTCCTTTGGGAAGAGTTTGGAGTAATTCCTATAGTTTACTCAGAACGTTCATTAAATCAATTAAGCAAGATAAAGGAATTATTACCGTGGGATATAGGGGCGATTATATTACAGTTTTCTGAATCCTTATGTTAAAGGCATAGAATTCTTAAAGGATATATAGTTTTATATAGAACTTGAAGAATGTATTAACTTGGGAATGAGTGTGCTGCATTTAATTGCAAAATTCAGAGTAATATGGTTTTATTAAATAAGAAACTTGCCATTTCCTAAAGTGTTTGGTCGGTTTTTGTAATAGAGTAAAGAGTATCCTTATGCATATAAGAGAGGTGATAAATTTGGATGAACTTAATGTCTACTCTGGAAAGGTGAATTATAAAGAGATATGCTTTGATTTTGTTTATGATAAACAGGAACTTAGATTAATTCCACCGTCAGATAAGAAAGAAGAAGTTAAACATTGGAGAATGCATGAATTATCCCAAGGTTGTTATACAAGGGGAGAGCCTATAATTATGGAGGTTCCTTATATAGAAGGCACAATCAATGAAACAGGCCAAAGTATTGTATTTATTACGAGAGAAGGGGACACCATTGAGAGTTATAATTCGGTGCTTTGTATTCAAGTGCTTGCGGTGATTTTATTTAGTACAAATAAAAAGATGATTAATAGGATTGCATTTACAGGACCGGAGATTAATGCAATTCATTCGGTAGGGCAAGCATTTTCATTGGTTTATGAGAAGGAAAAATCAGAAAAGGGAATAGTTTCTGTTCAAACAACAGAATATGAAAAAACCACGACAAATAAGAATGATTTCTTTGTTGATGATAAGACTGTATCTGTTCATTTTAGTATAGGAAGGCGTGTGAGCACGGGTATACAAGATACACCATTGAAATTAACTTCGATTATGGTATTTGAGTTTGAACAAACCGAGGATTATGCGTTCATTTATCGATTGTATAATATTGCGGAGCAATTTATTCGATATTTGTGCTATAGAAAAAATGTTGTTATTGATGCAGTTGAACTAAGTGAATTAATGGATATTGGAAAATATTACATCTGTGCTAAAATGCAAGTTTTAGATAACAATCAACAATGCGAGAAAAAAATAATAAAAGATGGACGTTATATCAGTCAACATTATATTGCGGGAGTTGAAGGAAAGATATTATCAGACATTGCTTCTGATACAATTTATATGAGACATTTGCCGGATTCCTATGAGGCTGGTCGGCATATTGATGCTGCACGATTTGTAATGATTACAGCGGCGTTTGAATGGGAATTTAGACGTATTTTTCCCGATGGAGTATCAAAGAAAGACAAAAAAATAGAAGCAGAAAAGCAAGCGATGCAGGTATTAGAAGAATTGATTGATGATAGTAAAGGGGAACTTAGAGATATATATAAATATCTGTATAAATGTATTGGATCCAGTCCTTTAAGTGGAAAGATTGCATTTGTAGGAAAGAGTCTTGCAGAAACAATAGATATGTTTGGAAAGTATCTATATAGTCTGAATGATGAAGAATTGAATTATTCTAAGATGGGAGAACGATTATCGCAACAAAGAAATAATTTTGCACATGGCAATTTGGACAAAGATTTCGTTGGATTGTCATTACTGGATTTAATATTTCTTGAGATTGTTTTATATGCTATGCAGCTTAAGTATTACGGTCTTGAGGATATAAATATTAAGAAGGCGGTTAATGAATTGTTCCACAAAAATCTGGTAATAAAGGAATGATGTCAGGTGAGGTGATTTGAAATGAGCAGACGATTCACATTACAGATTTTACGTCCCATTAGAAGGATATGAGGATGATAAGATATACAAAAGCGAAGATATTGCTCTTAAAGTGGTGAATTTAAAACAGAAGATAGATGATATTTATTATAGATGCTTGAAGGAGAAATTGGTTTATGCATCTTTTCATGATGTTGTTAAGTTTGCCTGCGAAAAGAATTCCCTTTTTTATGGCAACAAACAGACCAGATGGAGATAATTCTTGAGAGGGAGTAGTTAGAGATAGACCTCAGGTATATAATCTAACAACGGGATTATGGACTAAACAGGAAAACATATGGATGTAAAACACCTAATAACAGACCTTTTAAGAGGGAAGAAAAGAAAAACAATATTGCAAAATATCAGCAAAAAAAATTACAAAGCAATTCTGGTCTCCCACTGTTATAATTAAAGCTACTATTTTGCGGAGGAATATATGAAAAAAAAGAAACGCAAGAAGAAAAATAGAAATGTGAAAAAAATAGAAATACAAAAAACTCAAGCAGAAAATCAGCAGGAGGTGTTGAGTGCTGATGTTGATAAAACTCAGGTAGAAAACCGGCAAGAGATATTGGGAGATGCTGCTGAGAAAGAGCAAAGAAGAACAACTCGATTGGGAGCAATTATAGCTATTGTTGCAGTGATAGGAACGGTGTGTGCTTTTTTATTTAAGATGACAATTAATTCATTAAATGTGTGGTCGGAGCAGGGGATAATGTACTGGTATTTTCAAGCACTTTTTTCATTTGCATTATCAATATCAGTTATTATATTTGCTGACATTGTGATGTATGTAATAAGTGACCTAAAAAGGTACAATACGTTGGATCATAATTATAAGAAGTATGATAAGGAATCCGACAGCAGATACGTATACCTACTAAATGATTTTAATATATACACAATAATGCTCTTTTTTGTGTTTATTTTATCTTTTCCATTATCTACAATTTATGGAGAAAAAGATCAAAAATGGAGTGGGATTTTACTCTCTTGTCTGTGTGGACTTGTAGGAATTGTTTTTGTTGTGAGATGGGCAAAAGCTAAGGATAAAAAGGAAATTAAGAGAATTCTTCTGAAGGTAGGAGAAAAAATTGCAAAATGGATGTTTGTAGCATTTTTCTGCTTTACCATAAGTGTTGTATTTATTGTAAACAATAAAGCAACCATTAGTGTAAGTTATAATGCTGATGGTATAGTGGAAATTTGTAATACATCGGCAGAAAGCTATAATGGACTGGATATAGAAATATGGAATAAGGATGGAGAAATAATTTATACAGAGTCTGTTGAAAAGGAAAAATTGTTGTTTGCACGAGAAGATAAGTACTTTAACAATGAGGTTGCTGGTGAAAAGGTGGTGGAAGGAATATTAATAAACAGTGAATGTTTGCATTGGAAATATATGTTTGATTTGAAAGAAGTAATAAATGAAGCGGACAAGTATTGTGTTTCAATAACAGTATATCAAAATGGCAAAAGTGTATATTTAATTAATTCATTATCTGTAGATGAAGAGAATAACGAATATACTTTTGCAAAAGACAGTATGTATAAAGTCTATTAAAAATGATGTTGGGTACAATTGGGTACAGCAGATCTGAAACCATGTTCAAAAGACAAGAAACAGTATTAAAATGATACGCATTTTTAATGAAATAACAATAAAATAGTATAAAAATTGAACCTGAAAAAGAGTTTGAATAATATATATCCACTCCAAACGAAATAAACTGCATTTGACATATACCGGTACTGAGTACGAAAGAAGGTAAAAAAATAGTGTTATTGACCGTAATTGTAGCGTTGGTTTTATGTGTAATAGAAATAGTGGCGTTGGTTGTGGCGAGTCCGATGATGAAGCCGGCATTTCTGCTAAGTTTTCTTCCAGAGGATGTAAGACTTGCGGCAAAAGATCATCCCGAGCGCCCGAAAAGCAAGCAGATATTGGCATATCTGATTTTCACTGTGTTTATTATTGCCATGATTGGTGGAATTATTTACATTGGCATGGACGGTATTCGAAACGGTTGCGGCTTTTGGAAATTGACCCTGCGTTTCATGGTTATGCTTTATATCAATAAGGCATTCGATATTCTTGTCCAGGATCAGTGGCTTGTCATGACGGTTGGGTTTTATAAAAAAATCTTCCCGGAGACAGCCGACTGTGAAGGTTGGAAGAACAGAGGGTTTAACAATAAAAAGCAGCTTGTCAGAATTATTGCATACCCCTTTCTGTGTATGATGACAGCAGGAATATTTATGCTATTCAGAGAGGATAAAAGGCTGCATGAGTGATGAGGATACTTACGAGTGCACTATGGTATTCCGTGGCATAACCGCCTTTGACGTCATGACCGCAGAAACACCTTGGAATGATAAAACTTGAACAACCTACGGGTAATGCTAAACAAAAAGAAGGATATTCTATGTAAGAGAATAGCCTTCTTTTTGTTTATTCGGCGATAGCAAAACATGAGGATGAAACGCAGTGTAATCTGAATAAGCACTGCGGATGTAAAGAAATTAAAAATTCCCCCTACTTCTCCTTCCGCTCTTCCTCATACTCTTTAATCGTTTCTTCCAAAATATCACATGCCGTCTCCACGGTCATTTTGCAGCGGTATTCCGGCTTGAAGGACTGGGGTTTAATGTCCTTGCACAAGGTGGAGCCGTATTTTGCATTGAATTTGCGCATCAGCTTCATGACAACGGGGCGGATGTCCTCACTTTCGTGAGCCTTGGCTTCCACGTACTTCATGGATAAGACGGAAGCGGCGGCAAGCACGGCACCGCAGGTGTTTCCACACTGGATACCGGCGCCGTAAGCGCCGACCATAATCATATCCCTGTCGTGAAGCTTCAGGTCATAATAATCATTGGCAGCCCGGAGAAGGGTCTCCGCGCAGTTGTAGTTCTGCTCAAAATAGTACTTCTGGTAAACATCTTTTAACATAAACATTCTCTCCTTATTCTTGATGTATTTAATTGAATATTAAATTACCTTATGCTCCAGCCATTTCCGGGAATGGAACCGAATGGTAAAGATAATGGCGCGCAGGCTCCAGTCGGCGAACATGCCAATCCACACGGCAATGGGACCGAAGCCCCAGACACGGCAGAGGTAAATGCACAGGCTGACACGGCAGAGCCACATGGTACAGCAGGAAGTAATCATGGAAAATTTCACATCCCCGGCAGCACGCATGCCGTATGCCGGAATAAAGGAAAGCACCCAGGAAATAGGCTTGGTAATTGTAATGAAAATAACCATGTTGAAACAAAGTTTCGCGCTTTCCGCTTCCATGCCGCCGAGCATGGTAATTGGTTTCGTGAGCGCAAGGACAATGAGACAGCTTGCAATAATGACGATTTCCGCCAGCCGGGAAAGCTTCTTTATATAGTAAACGGCTTCGTCTTTTCTGCCCGCTCCCAGGCATTGTCCCACAACGGTCATCAGACCGATGCCGATGCCCATGGCAGCTACACCATTTAACATTTCCAGAATATTGGTCATGGCCTGGGCGGCAATGGCGATGGTGCCCAGCGTGGAAACCGTAGACTGAATGGCCAGTTTGCCAAACTGGAACATACTGTTTTCAATGCCCGAAGGAATACCGATATACAGGATATTTTTAATTAAGGAAAAATCCGGCCGGATGGACAGATAATTGCGGACGGAAATAGGTTCCTTTTCTCCGCGAAGCTGCCAGATAACGACCACGGCACAGAAAATCCGGGAAATCAGAGTGGAAATGGCAGCACCGGCAACGCCCATATTCAGCCCAAAGATAAGTATAGCATTTCCGCCGATATTTAGAAAGTTGGAAATGACGGATATAATCATGGGCCTGCGGCTGTCGTTCTGCGCTCTCATAATGGAAGCTCCCGCATCGTACAGACCGATAAACGGGAAGGAAAGCAGGGTAAACAAAAAATAAGACTGGGAGTTTGCCATAACGTCGGCTTCTACTTTTCCGAAAATAAAGTGCAGCAAGGGGACACGGAAAAGCAGGCAGAGCAGGGAAAGGGCTGTGGAAAGCACTGCCATTACCAGCAATACCTGCCGGGCGGCATGATTGGCGCTCTTTTCGTTGTGGCTTCCAAGATACTGGGAACAAAGTATGGCACCGCCGGCAGCCAGGGCAGAAAGCGCCTGGATAACCAGCACGTTTATGGAGTCCACAAGAGACACAGCGGAAATGGCGGCAGAGCCCGCGTTGCTTACCATCATGGTGTCCACGGTTCCCATCAGGCAGCTTAAGAGCTGTTCCACAATAATGGGAATGAGGAGCTTTTTAAGGTCCAGATTGCTGTATATATGGTCGGAGTTGTTCATAGGTAAAGCTTCTTTCTGTGATGTTTCTGCAAATGCAGAGGTATTATAGCACGATTCTTTGGAAAATCATATCCCCAAATCTTCCAGAAAACAATAGCGGAAAACACTTGCGAAGAGCCCCTGTTTACGTTACATTTACAGTAAAGAAAAGAAACTCAGGAGGAAAACCTATGGAAATCAGTGCAAGTGTAAAATATGTAGGAGTGAATGACCATCAGGTGGATTTGTTTGAAGGACAGTACCGGGTACCGAACGGTATGGCATACAATTCTTATGTGATTATGGATGAAAAAACAGCGGTCATGGATACGGTTGACGGCTCTTTCAGCGAAGAATGGCTGCAGAATCTGGAAACAGTATTGGAGGGAAAGACACCGGATTATCTGGTTATCCAGCATATGGAGCCCGACCATTCCGCCAGTATACCGGCATTTTTGGAAAAATATCCGGAGGTAACGGTGGTTTCCACGGCTATGGGTTTTAAATTTATGGAGCAGTTTTTCCCGGAATATTTTGCCAGGGCAGGCATAGAAAAGAAACTGGTAGCAGCAAACGGCGGAACACTGGAACTTGGTGAACACACCCTGCACTTTGTGTATGCGCCCATGGTGCACTGGCCGGAGGTTATGATGACGTATGAGTCCGCGGAAAAAATTCTTTTTGCAGCGGACGGATTCGGAAAATTCGGAGCTCTGGATGTGGAAGAGGACTGGACGGACGAAGCCAGACGTTATTATATCGGGATTGTGGGAAAATACGGCGCACAGGTGCAGGCGGTCTTAAAAAAGGCGGCCACACTGGATATCCGGACAATCTGCTCCCTGCATGGCCCGGTATTAAAAGATAATCTGGGATTTTATCTGGAAAAATATGATAAGTGGTCTTCCTATCAGCCGGAAGAGGCAGGCGTTGTGATTGCCTATGCGTCCGTTTACGGAAATACCCGTAAGGCAGCCGAATATCTGGCGGAAAAACTGGCAGAGAAAGGACAGAAAACGGTTCTGTACGATTTGGCAAGATGCGACAAAGCAGAAGCCATAGCGGATGCGTTCCGTTATGACAGACTGGTGCTGGCGGGAATTACCTATAACGGCGACCTCTTCCCCTGCATGCGTGCCTACATCGAGGGGCTGACCGAGCGCAGTTACCAGAACCGTAAGGTTGCGGTTGTTGAGAACGGAACCTGGGCGCCCCTGGCAGAAAAAATCATAACGGGCATGTTAGAAAAGAGCAAAGATATTACCTTTGCCGAAACGAAGGTATGCATCCGCTCCGCCATGAATGAGCAGAATAAGGCAGAATTGGAAAAATTAGCAAGTGAACTTGCTGAATAAAACAGAATATAAGGAAGAGATTAAGAAAGCAGATAACATCTATAACGGCATGACATTATAGATGTTATCTGCTGTTTATTTTAAAAGATAATAATTTCGAAAATGTTATGGTAGAAAGTCATAAAAATATATACTATAATAAAAAAGTACACAAAAGACATTTAGTGAAAAGGAGGAATACAATTATGCCAAGATGTACAGCACCAGTAAATGGGCATAGGACAGCGAGTGGAAGAGCAAATTGTCCGGTATGCGGAGGGGGAAGTTATAGGAATTACGGATATTATCCTATATCTTATCCAATGTACTCGCAATCTTCATTAGGGGGAAATAATTCAAAAAGTGGGGGTGATAATAAGCAGGCAAAGACCAAAGCAAGATGGTCTTCACAAGGTTCTACTATTTTGTATACTTCTGCAGAAATTAGAACTTTGACACCCATTCGTGCAAGTGTTGAAAAACGTGCAGATGAAACCGATTTGAGAGATGTTTTTTTGTGCCATGCATGGGATGATCGAAAAGATGCTGCAAAAAGACTTCATGATTTACTTGAAAGTAAAGGAGTATCTGTTTGGTTTAGCGAGAAGGATGTTTCTTTAGGTACTCTACTGCTTCGTGAAATAGATAGAGGATTATGTAAATCCCGCATAGGAATTGTGCTAGTGACGCCTGCATTTCTTAGACGTGTTAAAAATGAAGGTGTTGCCGAAAAAGAACTTTCAGCTTTGCTAGCGCGAGATTTACTTGTGCCTATAGTGCATAATACAACATTTGAAGAATTGAGAGAGGTAAGCCCACTTTTAGGGTCAAGAAGTGGGTTAAGTACTACAGAGGAGTCAATGGAAGATATTGCGGATAAAATTGCTGAACTTGTTACATTATAACTTAGTAAATGTATCATTGAATAAAAGGCAATCGTTTACAAATGAAATTAGTTTTAACTTACATACAACCCCACCAGAGCGGCAATCAGCACCGGTATGGAAATACGGATACCATAGCTGATGTACTTGCGGAAGGAAAAGGGAATGCCCATTTTGTTTAAGATGCCGGACCACATAATCCCGGCAAGGGCGCCGAGCGGCGTGAAATAGGCGCCAATGTTGGAGCCGATGATGCTGGCATATGCCGCAGGCAGGCGGTCGGCTTCCGGCAGGTGGCTTACAATGGAGCTGAATGCCACGGACATGGGAATGTTATTCATGACATTGGCAGCTAAAAAGGAAGCTATGCCGTACTTCCAGACAAGATGGTCCGTGCCGAAAAAGTCGCTGATTATGGTCGTTACCTGATAGCGGTCAAGGGTTAAAACCAGAAGGAACATGGACAGTACGAAGGGAATCAGCTCCCAGGGGGCACGCATGATGGTGTGAAGGAGGACACGCTCTTTCACACCTTTTTTCTTTTTATAAATGGTAACACAAAGAAACAGGCTTACGGCAAATCCTAAGGTGATGTACCACATTTCCAGCCCGATGTAGGAGGATAAAATCAACAGAATGGTGCAGAAAACAAGGTGCAGCAAGCCGATGATGACCAGCCCTTTGTCACGGATTGCCGGTTTTTCTTCCTTTATGGAAATAGGCTGAGACAGCGGTTTTCGGAAAATCATCAGTAACAGAAGAAAAGCTGTTATGCCGGCAAAAAGTGTGGGAAGCAGCATGTGTGCCGTATAGGCACCAAAGCCGATGCCGTTTGCCGTAGCCAGGTAAATATTGGTAGGATTGCCGATGATTAACATCATGCTCCAGGTGTTGGCGGCAACAAATTCACCGAACAGATACGGCATGGGGTCAATTTCCGCTTTTTTAGAAAAATAGCAGATAAAAGGCGTAAAAGTTAAAATAATAATGTCGTTGCTGGTAAATACCGTCAGCACGGAAACCAGCAGAAACAGGACACAGAACAGCCGGAGCTGGCTGGTTTTGGCAAATTTTAAGGAAATGCCTGCAATGTAGGAGAAAAAGCCAACCTCATCCAGATAAATGGAAAGCGTGGTCATGGAGATGAAAAGCGTCAGAATTTTCAAGGGGTTGATGCTTCCGGAAGAAGTCAGCCCTTCCCACATGACCGGAAGAGGCAGCAGGCGGAAAAGCAAAAGGGCAATGCTGCCAAGAACCGGAGCCGTCCAGTAAAAAATGCGGATATGGTATTTTCCTATATTTATGGATGGATTGGTCAGGACGGTAAGCACAAGAGCAACGCAGACCAATCCGGCAATGATACATACGGAGTACATGTTTCCTCTCTTCCACAGCTCAAAAGGAAAGCTGCAAGGTAAAATATTTTCTTTTATATTTTAAGTTTTATTTCAAAAATACAAAGCTGCACAGTTCAAATAAGTTCCTGCCCCGGAACATTTCGCCCATCCAGCCCACGTATTCCGTGGTGATTTTGAAAAATACGGCATGCCGGCCCGTTACACTTTTTACAATCGTGTGAATGGCAGAACTGTCATGTCCAATCCGGCAGCAACCGATTTCTTCACCGTCTTCCCCGTCAATCAGTATGTGCATTACGGCATCGCAGCCCATCCCCAGGATTTTAGCAGAAAATTCCATGGTCATGCTGCCAAAGTCATCACCGAAATCATAGTATTTATAGCCTATGACACTGCCGTCCTGAATATTTGTGACAACTCTGTCAAATACATTCTTCTCGGTAACAAAAGCTCCGCCCTTTAAGACGCAGGCAATGTCTGCGGGTGTGATTTCATAGGGATTTAAGCTATCTTCAAAGCCGAGGGATGTCATTTCTACGGGAGGAATGGTGCCGTTGGGAAGAATGGTGATTTTTTCCACGCAGCCGCGTCGGGACGCAATGGTACCGTTTGTCATGCGGTGGTAGAAAATATACCACTGACCATTGATGCAGGCTACGGAACCGTGATTGTTTCCACCCGGATAATCCACCCCGTTATCAACAATATAGCCCCGGTAAGTAAAAGGACCGGTAGGGGACTTCGATGTGGCATATGCCAGCCGGCTACCGCGTTTGGGAGAATAAATCATATAATAGGTATCGCCGATTTTCCGGGGCGAGCAGGCTTCAAAAAACAGCTTGTCAGTTTCATCAAACCCACCGTCCGCCGTGGATTCACAGGGAATAAAGTGTTCGATACAGGTGTTGTCCAGCACTTCGTACATGTTGTCCCCGTTGATTTCCGCCAGAAAAGAGCGCTCAAATCCGCAATATATATAAACTCTTCCGTCGTCGTCCACTAAAACACCGGGGTCAATGAACCAGCCGTTGCAGCAGATCTCATCGGAAATGGTGTATTTGTAAGGGGCAATCAGCTCAAAAGGACCTTCCGGTCTGTCACTTACGGCAACACAGCCTTTGGCATTTACGATATAAGCATACAGATAATATTTGCCGTCCTTTTCCACCACATCCGGCGCATAAAGTCTTGTGTTTTCTGCATTCCAGTCAATATCGGAGGCATGGTCACGGTCGGCTTTGGTGTGAAAAATATCTCCGTGACAGGTCCAGCGATTTAGGTTATCCAACGGCGCACTCCAGCATTTCAGCACATAGTCGCAGAAATCCTGTGAGCCGGCCTGGTCGTGCGAACCGTACACATACACTCTGTTGCCGAAAATGCGCGGTTCTCCGTCCGGTATATATTCCCAATTCGGTAAGTAAGGATTTGCCATAATATCCGCCTTTCTTTTGCCTGCCGTAGCAAACATTTTGTTTGTAAGGAATGTTGTTAAGAGCATTGTACCACAGTCAAAGAAATGTTAGAATAAAAAAGATAATTGCGCAGGGAAATTTTCGGTAGAATTATAATCACGAGAGATACAAAGTATGGGGTAGAAAGATGAATGCAACGGAAGAATTACGATGGGGATTGGAAACAGCTTATATTGATGGAACGGTAGCCTCTAATATGTCATTTAAGCCGCAGTTTGTTTCCAACAATTATAAAGAAGGTAAAAAAGTTCTTTCATCTATAGAAGAGGAACTTTTGGCATGTGAACAATTTCAGATTAGTGTTGCGTTTATTACTATGGGCGGAATAGAGCCATTATTACAAACGTTAAAGGAATTGGAGAAAAAACATATTCCGGGGCAAATTCTTACCACTAATTATTTGAATTTCAGTGAGCCTAAGGCACTGGAAAAGCTGCATGTACTTCAAAATATTACCTTAAAAATGTACGATGTAGAGAGTGCGGAGGAAGGGTTCCATACGAAGGGATACATTTTTAAGAAGGAAGAGATTTATCGGATTATTATAGGCAGCTCCAATATGACGAAATCTGCTCTTACCACAAACAAGGAATGGAATACCAAAATTATATCAACAGAGCAGGGAGAAGTCGCCGGAGAGATTATAAAGGAGTTTGATGATTTATGGCATTCGTCGTATGCTTTAGAATTTGACACTTTTTATGAAAATTATAAAGAAAAATATAATATTATTAAACGTCAGCGTGAGATTGCCAAGCAGGAACAGGTTACTTCCTTAGAAAAATATAAATTGCAGCCAAACAGTATGCAGGTGGGATTTATTTCTAATTTGCGTAAGATACTGGAGTCGGGAGAAAAGAGGGCTCTTTTAATTTCAGCAACCGGTACCGGAAAAACCTATGCATCCGCTTTTGCTATGAGGGAATTAGGCTTTAAGAGAATTCTTTTTCTGGTGCACAGAGGACAGTTGGCAAGGCAGACTAAGAAATCTTACGAAAAGGTATTCGCAAACACCGTATCTATGGGTTTGGTAGGAGCGGGATACCACGACTATAATAAAGACTATATTTTCGCAACGGTTCAGACTCTCAATAAGGATGAACATCTTATGGAATATAAACCGGATGCTTTTGACTGCATTGTTTTGGATGAGGCACATCATACTTCTGCAGATACCTATCAAAAGGTAATGAACTATTTTACTCCCAAGCTCTGGTTGGGAATGACGGCAACACCGGATAAGCGTGACGACAATATTGCAGGAAGGAATATATATGAAATATTTCATTACCAAATAGCATATGAAATTCGTTTGCAACAGGCTATGGAGGAAAATCTTTTATGTCCGTTTCACTACTTTGGAATTAGTGATATAGCCATGCTGGGCGACAAACAAGTTAATACAAAAAAGATAACAGACAGAGATTTTAATATGCTGACAGGAGAGGAAAGGGTAAAACATATTGTAGAACAAGCGCATTATTTTGGATACAGTGGAGAAAAGGTAAAGGGGCTTGTATTTTGCAGTCGGATTGAAGAGGCAGTAGCTTTATCAGAAAAGTTTAATCAGACGATAAATCCGGAGACAGGCAAAGTTTTCAGGACTATGGCACTGAGCGGAAAAACTTCGGAAGAAGAAAGGCAGAGGGCTTTTGAAAGACTGGCTATGAATGAAGAGGAGGCCGATAAAAGTAATATACCGCTGGACTATATTTTTTCAGTGGAAATCCTGAATGAAGGTGTGGATATTGTGGAAGTAAACCAGGTTATTATGCTTCGGCCGACAGAGTCTCCTATTGTATTTATTCAGCAATTAGGTCGTGGTCTTAGAAAGGCAGTAGGAAAAGAATTTGTTGTTGTGTTGGATTTTATAGGCAATTATAGCAATAATTTTATGATTCCCATTGCTTTATCCGGAGACCGTTCGTATAATGCGGATACCATTCGAAAATATGTAATCAGCGGGAACAATACTATTCCGGGGGCATCCACGGTGCATTTTGACGAAATCGCAAAGGATAAAATATTTGCGTCTATAGACAAGATAAAGGGAATGAAAACAATCATTCGAGACAGCTATGTATCTCTGAAAAATCGTTTGGGCAGAGTTCCCTACCTTCTGGATTTTTATGAAAATGGAGAAGTAGACCCACTGGTAATTATTAAGGAGTATAAAACATATCAGGCTTTTCTGGAGTCCATGGAAAGGGAAAATTATCAGGGAAAGCTTACCGGTGATGAGATTACGACATTGGAATACCTGTCCAAAACGGTGTTGAGTGGCGCACGTCCATATGAATTGGAGATATTAAGAAAGCTGTTGAAGGAGAGAACTGTCAACTTTGAAAAGTTCGACAATGATTTTGCAGTTACATATGGCTATCATGTCAATTTAGACTCCTTTGATAATGCCGTGGAAGTGCTTCAGGGAAAATTTGTTAGCAAAGAGGAGGAATATCAGAAGTATTCTCATATGGATATTTTGTGCAGAGAGGAAGACAGAAGGTTAAAAAGGCTGATAGGTTTTGCAAAAAGGCTTGAAAATGCAGAATTCTTAAGACAGGTTGACGATATTGTAGAGGTGGGATTGAAACGATATGCGGATAAGTATGAAGCAGGTGTAACCGAAAAATCCCCTTTTGTCATATATGAAAAATATTCCAGACGTGATGTAAGTCTTCTTATGAATTGTGGAAAAGATTTATCTTCTACTATGTATGGAATGAAACGAATTGGGGATGATACCTTTATTTTTGTAACCTACCATAAAGAGGAAAGTACAGATGATAAAAATTATATAGACGGAAAACCCGATTATGCGGATGCTTTTGAGGATAACATGATATTTCTTTGGGATTCCCAGATGGGACGAGGCACCGAAAGCTCGTATGTGGAGGACGTAGTTCAAGCGAAACGCAAACATCTTTTTGTGAAGAAAAGTGATGCAGAAACCGGCTTTTATTATATGGGACAATTTGATGTAATGGATGTCAAAGCAGCAAAGAAAAAGGATAATACCGGAAAAATGAGGGACATTGCAAAATTACGGATGAAAATGCACCATGCGGTGAGAGAGGATTTGCTGCGGTATCTGCAAAGTAATATACCGACAATGGAGGAAAAAGTACAATGAAAATAATCAGAGTAGTGGCGGCCGTGATAAAGGCTGTAAATAAAGAGGGTAGTCCTATTATTTTTGCGACCCAGAGAGGCTATGGGGAAATGAAGGACGGCTGGGAGTTCCCCGGTGGAAAAATCGAAGAGGGGGAAACTCCGGAGCAGGCATTAAAACGGGAAATCATGGAAGAACTGGATACGGAAATAGCCGTGGGAGATTTTATAGAAACGGTAGAATACGATTACCCTGCGTTTCATCTTTCCATGGACTGTTTCTGGTGTACCATCGTGAAGGGGGACCTTGTCCTGAAGGAGCATGAGGCGGCAAAATGGCTTACCAAGGAACAACTTAACGAGGTTGCCTGGCTGCCGGCAGACATTACTTTGGTGGAAAATATAAGGAAGGCACTGTAGACACTATCTATACAGGAAAATCAAAATTGGACACCGTTTATTTTGCAAGGAATACCCTCGGTTACAGCTATTTCTTTATAATGACAGACATTGGCGGTATCTATTAACAGATTGCAGTTGTTTCTTGCGCAGGATTTCAGTATGGATTTTTTGTGTGTACGGCCGTAGATATATTCTTTCTTGCGGATAAGTTTTGAGGTGTTGTCAAAAGCAAAAACAAAGCGAATGAGTTCCACATCCTGATGCGGCATGTATTTTTCTTTGCTTTGCTGAATACCGGCACTTTCGTCTATCCAGGTGCATATGCAATACTTTTCCATGGTAATATTGGCATTAACGGAAATTTTGTTGTTGGATACCCAGCCGAGCATATAGCCGGTGTTGATGTCAGTAAGAAGAATGTCAACATTATTGAGTTTGGTGGAGCTTAGGGATGGATTGTAATTGAGTGTCAACGGCCCGCTGTTTTTCCAAAATATATCCGTACTTTTGGTAAAATTCAGAGCTTTTTTGTACATTTTGGAATTGGGAGATATGTGATTTGGAATAATGGATGTGCTTATAGGATTTCTGCCGATGATGTCATTGAAGAGATACTGCGGTCTGTTATAACCATGTGACCGGTATGTGTTATTTTGAATACCCATCAGATGTGGAAAATTAGCTTTCTCACCAAGGAGAATAAAGCTATTTTCATTATAGGTAATGACAAGATAAAAAGTCTTCAAGTAATTTACATGGAAGAAATCCGCACATAATTGAATATCGGTAAGATTCATATGTGTATCATTTCTCCTTTGAAAAACAGAAGCTCCTGGAATTATCCAAGAGCCTTGTTACCGGCAATCGTTCACGATTATTTTTTTATCAGGGGAGTGCCCGGAACAGCCGATATGTTTCCCTCAGCAAGTGAGCCTGATTTGTTTGTAAAACATATTATACACAATTTTAGAAAAATGTCTACTATAAAATGAAAAAAATGTATACATAATAAGCAAGGAAAACACTATGAACCCTGCATTAAAAAAACAATTAGCCATCGATTTCTGCTGTACAGAGGAAGCGGTGGAGAGGAAAGAAAACATATTTACGGAATATACACCGCTAACAGGAAGAAGAATTTTCAAAGAGGGAGAATGCTTCTTAAAGGCTGCGTGTGTGCAGGGGAAAATTCTTGCAACGGGAAACCCGGAAATTATAAAATGGATGAGTACAAGATATGCCCATAGAAGCGGTGCCTGGTTTATGGACTATGAAAGCCTTCGGGAATTAGATGAAAAAATGCGGGAGTTTGGCTGGCGCATCGGGCAGGCACATCCTTTTTACATTGCAGAGAAGAAAACGGAAGTAAATACGGAAGGCTTTGTTATCCAAAAATTCGTTGGGGAAGAAATCGAACAATTCCGCGGAGATAGCCGTCTGGGAGAGGCATTCCTCTTTGAAGAGGTACCCAAGGACGAAATAGGAATAGCCGCTTATAAAGACGGAGAACTTCTGGGGATGGCGGGTGCCACCAGCGACAGCGACCGGATGTGGCAGATTGGCATAAATGTGATGCCGGAGGCAGAAGGAATGGGCGTCGGTTCCATGTTGGTAATGCTGCTTAAAAATGAAATTCTGGATTTGGGAAGATTGCCGTTTTACGGAACTGCCATGTCCCATATAGCGTCCCAGAAAGTGGCGCTGAAGGCGGGATTTTATCCGGCCTGGGCGGAACTGTGTTGTGAGAAAATATGTGAAAAATAAAGCAAAGCGAGGACAGAATTTTGGAAGAAACAAATCACAAGCGCCGCGTGCGCTACGCTGGAAAATATCCGAAAAAATTTGAGGAAAAATACAAGGAACACAGTCCGGAGAAATATGCGGATACGGTGGCGAAGGTCATCGAAAAAGGCTCCACACCGGCGGGCATGCACATCCCCATTATGGTGCAGGAAATCCTTGATTTCCTGGAAATAAAACCGGGGCAGCAGGGGCTTGACTGCACGCTTGGATATGGCGGTCACACCGGCAAAATGCTGGAACAATTAGGGGGACAGGGAAGGCTGATTTCCCTGGATGTGGATCCGATTGAATCGGAGAAGACCGTAAAAAGACTGCGCGAGGCCGGCTTTTCGGAAGATAATTTTATCTTCCGGCTGATAAATTTTGCCAATATTGACAAGGTGGCGGAGGAATGCGGAAAATTTGATTTTGTACTGGCGGATCTTGGCGTTTCCTCCATGCAGATTGATGACCCGAAGCGAGGATTTTCCTATAAAACGGAGGGACCATTAGACCTGCGGCTTGACCCCACCCACGGGGACAGTGCGGCGGAGCGGCTGCATCAGATTACCCAGAAGGAATTTGCGGGCATGCTTACAGAAAATTCAGATGAACCCTTTGCGGAAGAAATAGCGGCTAAGGTTTTCTTCAAGATGAAAACCGGAGCGCCCATGAACACCACTACGGAGCTGCGGCAGGCGGTAGAAGAAGCGCTTCTTAAAATCCCTGCAAAGAATTTCCCCGGAGAGGACAGGACGGAAGCAGTAAAAAAATCCTGCGCCCGCACGTTTCAGGCGCTGCGCATCGATGTAAACAGCGAATTTGAGGTGCTTTACAGCTTTTTGGAAAAGCTGCCGGGCATCTTAAAGCCGGGAGGCAGGGTTGCTGTTCTGACCTTCCATTCCGGCGAAGACCGTCTGGTAAAAAAAGCATTTAAGGAAGGAAAGAAAGCGGGAATTTACACGGAAATTTCGGAAGAAGTGACCAGGCCCTCCGCAGAAGAATGCCGGAGAAATCCGAGGGCAAAATCCACGAAGCTCAGATGGGCTGTCGGCGGTTTCTGTTTGACAGACAACAGGTAGATTTGGTAAAATAGGTGTAGTATCATGCAACCAGGGGAAAAGTTGTGTAAGGACAGGGATATTCTATGAGAAAAAGACGCAGGGCTCTAAATGCCATTATAATGAGCATTGTTATGACGGTAGGGTTATTCTTCGGAATGGAAGATGCTTTGACGGTCTATGCGGAAGCGATTACCGTAACGAACGATATGACCATCAATACGGAGACGGAGGACGACTACTATCTGAGCGGCGATAACCGGCTTAATGTCGGAAGTCAGGGGAAAGTCAAAGGAAAAATCTACTGCTCCGGCGGCGTTGTGGTAAATGAGGGCTATGTCCGTGCGGTGGAAAGCAACTTTGCGGACTTCTATAATGAAAGCGGGGCAACTGTGGACAGTATCCGGGCAGGATACGGTACGGTTGTCAACAAAGGGGATATTACAAATCTTGGACTGGCTGCCAACAGTTCCACGTATGCATCTGTTCTGGAAATGAACGGAGGCAAAGTAGGTACGGTCAGTAGTGACGGCAGTATGGGTCTTCCTCAAATAAAATTATCTTCGGGAACCATTCAGAATCTAAATGTCAGCTGTGACCTGCAGGCATTGGGGACAGCTAACGTGGACAATCTGGGAGGTTCCGTCACATTAAGCGGCTCCGGTACGGTTCATGTCGGCGGGACATTGAATCTTGCGGGGGATTATTCGGGCACATCAGCTATTCTCAGTGTTGATAAAAATACTCAGATTACCATTGCTGCGGGAAGCAGAATAAAAGTTTATTACAACAATCATGCCTATGTGCTTGGCACCCCGGGAACCGGTACCCTGACAGAATTGGCGGGTCGGACGGTTAACGTGGCTGCTGAGCTGGAAGATACCATAGACTGGAGCAGCAGTACGTCTTTCCCTACAGGAAAATTCCTTTTCGGGGATGAGGTTACAGCGACCTTTACGGCAGCAGACGGCTATTGCTTCCCAACGGGGTATGCGGCATCGACGAGTGGAAGCGGAAGTATATCCACCAAGAGAAACAGTATGACAAAAATTACCGTTACCTATATTTTTGCAGAGGAAATGGCGGATACGGTTACCGTGACACTTCCTCCCGCAGAAGAAAAAACACAGCCGGAGACGGAAACCGGGACCGGAAGTGTGACGGTAGCGGATTTGTATTACGGTACACAGCCTTCGCCCAGAGCGGAGTCATCCACCAATGGGACAGAGGGAGTTATCTATGAATATAAAATCCGCGGAGCAGCGGATTCCACATATTCGACCAGTGTGCCGGAACAGGTAGGGGCATATACCCTGCGGGCAACCTTTCCCCGCAAAGGCCATTACACAGAGACCACGGCAGTATGTGATTTTTCTATTTATTATCTGCCGGTACCGGAGAATCCGTGCACAATTTCCGGAAAGATCGGAAAAAATAATTTTTACATATCCAGACTGGAGGTTACGCCACCGGAGGGCTATAAAATTGCAGCCACCGATGGAGGAGAATACAAAGACAGTATTCTTGTGGGGGACGAAAAGGCACCTGCGGCAATTTACCTGATGAGGCAGAAGGATGGGGCGAAAACAGCAGCCATACCCTTCGGAACATACAAAATAGACATTACACCGCCCCGGATTGAAGCGGAAAACGGAAAAGAGTACTTTGCGGATTATAAAGAGATAAGCATTTCCGACCTGCGTCTTGACGGTATCAGTGTTAATGGGGAGAGGGTAGATTTCGGGGGAACATCCTGCACGGCGGAGCTTTCTTCCAATGACGAGAGCACGGAATATGTAATCCGGGCGGTTGACGAAGCCGGAAACGAAAGTACGGTTACGGTTATTATCTCAGCAGAATGGCTTAAAACAGGTATCGTACCGGCAGACAGAGTTCTTAAGCTGAATCCACAAAGAGAATATAAATTAGGGAACGGCTCATGGAAGGTCAGCGGAGACAATAATGTTTACAATGGCGGACAGACATTCTATGTGGGCAGCAGGGGCAGTTATACCTTTAACGTGAATTAGACAGCCTGCGGTGCAGAAGGAGAACGGGATGAAGAAACTCGATAAAAAACGCTTGATTATTGCTCTGACAGCAGTGGCGTTAGCGGTCATTGGTTTTGCTGTATTTTTTTTCCTGAGGAAGGATACATACCGGATTATCAAGGTTTATGAAATAAATGGTACATCCAGGGTAAAGAGAGGAAGCCTTGAGGATCTGGAGCCCTTTGCCAACATGCTTTTACAGTCGGGGGATACCGTGAATGTGGATACGGGAACCATGACTTTGCGGCTGGATGAAGACAAATATGTGTATGCGGAAGAAAATACGGAGTTTTCAATAGAGGCAGCCGGGAACAGTAAAGAAGGCAGAACAACCATAGAATTAAAGAAGGGCGCCATCGTAAATGAAATCCGCCAAAAGCTTGGTGAGGGCTCATCTTATGAAGTGAACACACCCAATGCTACCATGTCCGTAAGGGGTACAACCTTCCGGGTTGAAGTAACGTATGATCAGAACGGAACCTGTTATACAAGGATTACCGTGACGGACGGCAAGGTGGTTACCCGCTTAAAATATGAAGACGGAAGCGTGGCGGAGGAGGAAGTAGCGGTAGAAAAAGACGGGGAAGTCATCATCTATCGTGACAGCACCACAACGGACTATGTAAAGGATATTCCCGGGGAGAATGCTGGGGAAAACAACGGTAACGAAGCGGCAAAGACAGACGGAACCAATGCCTGCACCGTTACCTTTATGTACGATGGAGAGGTATTCTGCACGCAGACGGTACAGAACGGAACGCGTGCATCGATGCCGTCCCTTATGCCGGAGAAAGAAGGCAGGTGGGATTATGATTTTACAAAGCCTGTGGAGCAGGATATTGTAATAAAATGGAAATAAGCTTCAGAAACGGAATATACGGTGAAAATCCGGAAAGGTAAGGGAGCATATCTTGGATATCGGGAAATTAAAATCAGTCAGAACAATCCGGGAGTTCTTTGAACTGAAGGATGGAACAGAAATAAAGGAAGGAACGCGTTCCTTTCTGGAAGCCATGACGGAAGTGAGGATAGACCCGGGCTGTGACATTGTTACCGTAGGACATGACAGTGAGGACGGCATGTACATTATTTTAAGCGGGACAGCAGATGTTTACAGTGCGGAAAACACCCTGATCAATACTCTTTCCGAAGGTGATTTTATCGGCGAGCTGGGACTTATTAATGAGGACTGCAGGAAGGCTACCGTGCGTGCAAGGGATGAAGTGGTGTGCGCCAACATAGCCAAACCGCTTTTCGACAGACTGGCAGCCGAAAACCGTAAGATATACGGCACCTTTATGAATATGCTTTATAACAAAACCACGAAGCTGGTAACGGAGAGGGAAAGAATCCGGTCGGAGCTGGCAATTGCCACCCGGATTCAGACAGGATGCCTGGAAGATGATTTTACCGTATTTGAACGGCTGCCGGATGTGAAACTCACGGCCCGTATGCGTCCGGCAAAGGAGGTTGGCGGTGATTTCTATGATATGTTTCTGATTGATGAAAACCATCTGTGTTTTCTGATTGCGGATGTATCGGGTAAAGGAATACCGGCTGCTCTTTTTATGAGTATGGCAAAAACCCATATCAGAAACTATGCGACATTGGGACTGCCCCTTTCCGAAGTGGCGTACCGTGCCAACAACCAGCTTTGCTATAAGAATGAAGAGTCCATGTTTGTAACGGTATTTATCTGTGTACTGGATCTTACCTCAGATACGGTGACATTTGTCAATGCAGGACACAATCTTCCTTTTCTGCAGAGCGGAAACTCGGATTTTGTCAAAATAAAGGCAAAAGCCAATATGGTTTTTGGCATGATGGAAGATATGCCATACAGAGAACAGACATTTACCCTGAAAAAGGGAGACTGTCTGTATCTGTATACGGACGGTGTGACAGAGGCATTAAACCCTTCCGGTGAATTTCTGGGTGACGGCAGACTGGAAGAGATGCTGAACCGGAACAGGGACAAGACCGGATCGGTAGATGATTTTACGGACACCATGTACCGGGAAGTAGACAGCTTTGCGGATAGAGAAATGCAGGCGGATGATATTACCATGGTGTTTGTGAGCAGGCAGTAAACAGGAAGGAATAGATTGCAGAGGGGTTGCATGAAAAAAACAGTCAGAATTATTGCAGAATGTTTCGTAGTCTTTGTGTGCGTTTTTTTGTTGACGGTGTGGAATCTTTTTTCCCCGCTGGATTATATTTTACGGGATGGGCTGTATCAGAGACCGAGAGGCGTTTCCGGTGATATTAAAATTATCGGGATTGATGAAAGAACACTGGAGAGACTGGGACCTGTCGGCACCTGGTCCCGCAGCTGCTATGCAGATTTGCTTGACAGGCTGAATGAGGATGAGGAAACCAGACCGCTCGTAATCGGGTTTGATATTATCTTTTCCGGAAATGTGGACGAAGAAGGAGATCAGGCATTTGCAGACAGGGCAGAAAAGGGTGGAAATGTGGTAACGGCGTCCCAGCTTTTATACAGTGAGAAAGCGGAGATGGATGAAAACGGAATCCCATATTACAGGATAACAGGCGAAGTGCTGCCTTATGAGGCCTTGAGAAAAGCCGCAATAAGCGGTTATACAAATGTGGCACAGGATTCGGATGGAACGGTCCGCCGCATTCTGGTGGAGCAGGATTACAAGGGCGAAAGCAGGATGATGTTCTCACAGGTAATTTATAACAGGTACTGTGATGAAAAAAAGATAGAGCCCGAAACGGTAAAACAGGACAAAACCGGAAGAACGCTGATAAATTATTCCGGAAAGCCCGGAGACTATGAATACATATCCTTTGTGGATGTGCTTGACGGAAAAATTGACACACGGATTTTTAAGGACTGTATTGTACTGGTAGGGGCATATGCAGCCGGGATGCAGGATAATTTTCATGTGCCGAACGGACACAGCAGGCAGATGTTCGGAGTGGAAATTCATGCCAATATCCTGCAGGCATTTATGCAGGGAAGATTTTCCGTAAACGGAAATCCCTATATAGCGGGTATACTGGCGGGACTTTTCTGTGCCCTGGTGCATTTTCTGTTCCGGAAAATGAAAATAGCCGGAGCGACTATTCTCCTGGCGGCATCCGTTTTTGCAGGGCTGGCAATATGTACCGTGCTCAACAACAACGGTATCACCGTCAGTATTCTGTATGTGCCGTTTATGCTTACCGTCTCCTATATATACTGTCTGGTATTCCGTTATCTTGCAGCAAAGCTGAAGCAGCGAAAGGTATTGAATGCCTTCAAAAAATATGTGGCGCCGCAGGTTGTGGAGGAAATCGCAAAGAAGGGTGATTTCCGGATAAAGCTCGGCGGGGAAAACAGGGATATAGCGGTTCTCTTTGTAGATATAAGGGGATTTACCACTATGTCGGAGGCATTAGAACCGGAACAGGTGGTGGAAATACTGAACCAATATCTGGAGCTTACCACCGAATGCATCTTCCGGAATAAGGGAACACTGGATAAGTTTGTGGGGGATGCTACCATGGCAGTGTTCAATTCCCCGTTTGATCTGGAAGATTATGTATATCATGCGGTCTGCACAGCCATGGATATTGTCAATGGCGGCATTGCCCTTGAGGCGGATTTGAAAAAACGTTTCGGCAGGAGTATTGGGTTTGGCGTAGGTGTCAACTGCGGTCCTGCGGTCGTGGGAAATATCGGATGTGAATTCCGTATGGATTTTACGGCTATCGGGGATACGGTCAATACGGCCGCCCGGCTGGAAGCCAATGCCGGGAAGGGACAGGTGCTTATCAGTGACGAGGTGTACGAAAGACTGAAGGACCGGATAGAAGTGGACGCAGTCGGAGAAATCCCGTTAAAAGGAAAAAGCAGAAATGTGTTTGTTTATTCTCTGAAAGCAATAAAAGGAAAAGAAGATGAGCAGAAGTAAATTACTGATAATACCGGACAGGAACAGGATAGCGGAATATGCAGGACTGGCAGAGCAGTACCGGCTGGGGTTTGAATACAACGATTTTTTCTCTCCCGGTCTTCTGGAAGACGAAGAGGCGGTAGAAAGGGTCATTGAAGAATACCTGAGATCGGACAGACAGCCCGGCTATTGCACGGTACACGGAGCTTTTCTGGATATAACGATTTTTTCGGATGATCCGCTGATTTATAAGGCTTCGGATTACCGGGTGGAGCAAAGCCTTTGCATAGCGGAAAAAATAGGAGCCGGAGCCGTTATCTTTCATACCAATTACATTGCAAATTTCAGGAATGCGGAGTATAGGGAAAGCTTTGTAAGCCGGAACGCAGCTTACTGGACAGAAAAACTTTCGCAGCATCCCGGACTATCCATATATGTGGAAAATATGTTTGACGATACGCCGGAGCTTCTGGCTGCTCTGGGAGAAAAAATGAAGGAGCATCCCCGCTTCGGTATCTGCTTTGATTATGCCCATGCCCATGTATTCGGGGACGAAAACCATATAGAGGAGTGGGTAAAGACGTTGGCTCCCTATATCCGGCACGTTCATATTAACGACAATCACTGTAAAACGGACGAGCATCTTGCAATAGGAGATGGAAACATAGACTGGCGGCGTTTTCTGCTTTATCGCGAACAATATTTTCCGGAAGCCACCATACTCTTAGAAGTAAAGGGAATGGACAAAATAAAGAAATCCATGGAATATCTGAAAAGCCTGACAAACATAAAAAGCATAACGGTAAAGGCAAAGCTTACGGCTCTGGATGAGCTCAGGAAGATGGTGGAAGAAGAGCTTTCGGGGAAGCATTGTCCGCCGGGATTTATCCGGAAAATAATGGTATGTGTGGAGGAATTATTCGTTAATATCACAAATTATGCCTACACGTCAGAGGAGGGCTTCTGCCGGGTGGATATGCAGACGGCAGGAACAGAAAATGCCGGATACGTCCGGATAACACTGCGGGACGGCGGAGTGCCGTTTAATCCTCTGGAGAAGGAGGAACCGGATATATCCCTGTCTGCGGAAGAAAGGCAGATCGGCGGTCTGGGCATCCTTATGGTAAAGAAAATCATGGATACCGTGACCTATGAATATAAAGATAAACAGAATGTTGTAACGATGGAAAAAAGATGGCAGGCATAAAGCTGCGGAAAGAGGTATAAGTATGGAAATCAGGAAGAAGCAGGACGGAGAAAAATTAGAAATCTGTATAGAGGGCAGACTGGATACCAATTCAGCACCGGTATTGCAGAAATCCATGGAAGAACTACTGGAGGAGCCGGTACGGGAGCTTGTACTGGATATGGAGGGCTGCGATTATGTGGCAAGCTCCGGACTCAGGGTTATTCTCTGCGCACAGAAAAAAATGAACAGCCTGTCAGGAAGCATGGTTGTCAGGAATGTTCCGGATGAGGTGATGGAGGTTTTTGAGATGACAGGCTTTTCGGACATATTGGACTTTGCATAAAAGAAGGGGTGGTTACATGGATTTTCAAAATATAATCGGGAAATTTATGACGGAGAAAGTAGGATATACCGTTATTGTCTGCAGCGACACATCGGAAATTGTATATACGGATCCTCTTTATCTGGAAAAATGCGGAGAAGATATAACCGGAAAAAAAGTGAGGGAGGCATGCGGCTGGCATCAGGAATGTCCGGAGCTTATTACGGACGGCGATGCGGTGGAATGGGAATATATTGATGCCTCGGACAAAAAATATTACAGCATAAAATCCGCACGCTTTTCCGAAGAAAAAAGAGAATATGAAATACATCTGCTTACGGATATTACAGGATATATGAGCCTGAACCGGGATGTTACAAAATACATGGGATTTTTTAAGAAGCTTTCAAAATTCCAGACGGCGGTACTTGAAAAGCTTTCCGACACATATTATGAGCTGCTGCCGCTTGTTGCCGATTATCTGAAGTCTGACAGGACCTGTTTTCTGCTTCAGAGAGGAGACAATGTAGAAATTATTACCTTTGACCGTAAGGAGAAAAACTACAGCAACGAAAGAATTTCCCGGAAAGAGGCGGAAAAACAAGGCTTATTTGCGGAAGACAAAGAAAAGGGGCAGGTCGGGGATACCATGCCGGCATCCGGCGATTATATACTGATAAGCGGGGAAATTTCGGGAGACCGTTATGCAGTAACCGTACATAACGGACCGGGTACAGACGGAGATGCCTTGCGGGAGCCGGCCTTCAAAAGTGTAATAAGGCTTTATATAGAAAATGGCGTTATGAGGGAAAAACTGGTTTATGAAAGTGAACATGACGGATTGACAGGTCTGCTCAACAAAGGAAAATACCTGTCCATGGCAGAGAAAAACTTTGTCGGTCTGGACTCCATTGCCATATTTAATTTTGATGTGAACAATCTGAAAAAAATGAATGACCTGTTTGGACATGAAGCCGGCGATAAATTGATTATCAAGTCCGCTGACAGTATCCGGAAGGTGATTAACAATAAGGTACACGGATTCCGCATGGGAGGCGATGAATTCTTAATGGTAGCGGAAAATGTTACCAGAGAGGAAACAGACACCTTAAAAAAACGTTGGGAGGAAGAGCTTGCCAGACTTAATACGGCAGATGACGGCATCAACTGTGTGATAGCCCTGGGAATTGCCTATGGGGAAAAAGGCTATGACTACGCCGCACTTCTGAAACTCGCGGATGAACGTATGTATGAGGACAAAAAATCAAAGAAAAAGCCGGGAGAAGAAATCCGCTAAACGCAGTAGCACAAATGCATAAGAAAGTGGTATAATAGCAGATGGTTATAAAAGTGAGCAGCGCTCACGAAGGAAAGGCGGGTTACAAAAGATGGTTATTGATTTTAAGAACATAGAGGAGCAGGCGCTTCCTGCCTTTAAGGGCGGCAAGGGAGAGCTTTGCGTGAAAAGACATGTGGACGAAAAGTGCACTATTATGTATGACCGACTGACACCGGGGTCCTCCATCGGTTTCCATGTCCATGAGAGCAATTGTGAGATTATCTACATTTTAAGCGGAAAAGCGGATTTCATTTACGATGAAGGCACGGAATGCGTGGAAGCCGGCGGATGCCATTACTGTCCCAAGGGGCACGGTCATTCCATGATTAACAATGGTACGGAAGATATTGTTTTCTTCGCTGTGGTACCGGAACAATAAACCGTTGTACGGTACAGGCGAAAGGAGATATCGGTTTGTCTATGTCAGAACATACAAATAAACATATGGAGCAGCTCTTTCTATCCCAGGTAAACAGACCGGATGTAAAGCAGTTTGCCCAGAAAAAATCCATGCCATACCGGGAGCTTATGTCTTATTACCGGTGTGCCATGATGGAGGTAGAAACAAAATTCAGTGTTCTTAATGAGGAATTGTCCATGCAATATGACCGCAATCCCATTGAGACCATAAAGACCAGGCTGAAATCACCGGAAAGTATCCTTGAAAAATGTTACCGGAAAGGCATCAGTGTAACTACGGAAAGTATCGAACAGAATCTATTTGATATTGCCGGTGTGCGTGTCATCTGTTCCTTTCCTTCCGACATTTATATGCTTTCCGAGGCATTTTTAAAACAGGATGATATTGTGCTGATTGCGAAAAAGGACTATATAGAGCATCCGAAGGACAACGGTTACCGTAGTCTGCATCTGATTGTGGAAACACCGATTTTCCTCCACAACCAGAAGAAGTTCATGAAGGTGGAGGTGCAGTTCCGTACTATTTCCATGGACTGGTGGGCAAGTCTGGAGCACAAAATCCGCTACAAAAAGGACTACACCATCACGGAAGAAACAGCCCATGATCTGAAGCAGTGCGCAGAAGTCAGCGCCATGCTGGATGCCCGTATGGAAGCCATCCACAAAAAGGTGGAGAATACCGGAGATTGATGTTATTTAATGCAAATATCTAAAAAAGTATTAAAAAAAACTGTTGACAAATGCTTTTCAAAAGACTATTGTATAGTCAATTCAACAAACAAATGCGAGGAACAGGAAATGACTTCCCCTTATCACCGCTTACAGAAAGCCGTAAATTGTGAGAATCGGCAGCAAGGAATGGGAGGGCCCTCACCTGCGAGCTGCTTTTATGAAAGACGCATCATTCCGTGAGAAACGGCAAGGCTTTTACCAGCCGTAAAAGGAATGCTTGATGTATCGTGTCCAGTAGTGAAAGCCGGTATCCACCGTTAAAGGGACATGTCTTCTGACAGATTCGATGTTCAGGTGACAGGAGAGAGGTCGGGCAACCGGCAAACAAAGTGGTAACGCGGAAGTAATGTAAATGATAAACCTTCGTCTTTGTGCAGAATCCATGGGATGATGTATAGGGACGGAGGTTTTTTATTGCTTTATAGGAAATTTTGTTGAATTTTCCTATAAAGACAAAAAGAAAAGAGGAGAAGTAATTATGAACACACTTGTAATCGTATTAATCGCAGCAGTTGTTTTAATAGCAGCGTATGTATTTTACGGACGCTGGCTGGCAAACAAATGGGGTATTGATCCGAAAGCAGAAACACCCGCTGTCAAATTTAAGGACGGCAAAGACTATGTACCTACAAACGGATGGACCGTTTTCAGCCATCAGTTTTCATCCATCGCGGGCGCAGGCCCTGTCACCGGTGCCATTCAGGCAGCAGCTTTCGGCTGGTTACCTGTTCTGCTCTGGGTTCTGATCGGCGGCGTATTCTTCGGTGCCGTTACCGACTTTGGTGCCCTGTATGCATCTGTTAAAAACGAAGGCAAGTCCATGGGTATGCTGATTGAAAAATACATCGGCAAATTCGGACGTAAGATTTTTCTTCTGTTCTGCTGGCTGTTTACCTTGATTGTTACCGCAGCTTTCGCCGATATGGTAGCCGGAACCTTCAATGCGTATACCGTAGTGGACGGAACCACACAGTTAGCCGACGCCGCAAAGACCAACGGCGCAGCCGGTATGGTTTCCATCATGTTCATGGTATTTGCCGTTGTATTTGGTTTACTGCAGAAAAAATTCAATCTTTCCGGCTGGAAAGAAGCCGTAGTCGGCATTGTCTGCATCATTGCATCTTTTGCCATCGGTATGAACTTCCCGTTAATCTTCAACAAAGATACCTGGAGCTACATCACCTTTGTTTATATTTTCTTCGCAGCCGTACTTCCCATGTGGCTCTTAAAGCAGCCCCGTGACTATATGACGACATTCATGTTTATCTGCATGATTGCCGGCGCGGTCATCGGACTTTTCGTAGCACATCCTACGATGAACCTTCCTGTATTTACAGGCTTTACCAACGATAAATTAGGAACTCTGTTCCCCATTCTGTTTGTAACCGTTGCCTGCGGTGCCGTTTCCGGTTTCCACAGCCTGGTTTCCTCCGGTACTTCCTCAAAGACCGTTGAGAATGAAAAGGATATGTTAAAGGTTGGCTACGGTGCCATGGTTCTGGAAAGCTTACTGGCAGTCCTTGCTCTTTGTGTTGCCGGTGCGGCAGCCGCTGCAGACGGAACCGCAGCAACAGGTACTCCGTTCCAGATTTTCAGCCGCGGTGTTGCAGGTTTCTTTGAAATGTTCGGTATTCCCGAATACGCAGCAACCGTATTCATGACCATGTGTGTATCCGCTTTGGCTCTTACCAGTCTGGATGCCGTAGCACGTATCGGACGTATGAGCTTCCAGGAACTTTTCAGCGTAGACGATATGGAGCATGCCGCTCCCTGGAGAAAGCTTTTCTGCAACACCTATTTCTCCACCATCGTTACCCTGCTTTGCGGTTATGTGCTGACCAAAATCGGCTATGCAAACATCTGGCCGTTGTTCGGTTCCGCAAACCAGTTATTAAGCGCTCTGGTACTGATTACCCTCTGCGTATTCTTAAAGGTAACCGGCCGCAGCAACAAGATGCTGTTCCCGCCTCTTATCATTATGCTTTGCGTAACCTTTACCGCTCTGGTACAGCGTCTCATTGCTATGGTTAAGGCCATCCAGAACGCCGCAGCCGTTACCATTCCCGCAGGCGAAACCACCTGGGGCAAGGTATTCATTGCCAACGGCTTACAGTTAATCATCGCTGTCCTGCTTATCGTTCTTGGTCTTATCATTGTCGTAAACTCCACCAAGAGCTACGCCAAGAGCAAGAAGAACTCCGAAAAAGCAGCTTAAAAGCAAAAGACTTAAGATCAAAAAACTTAAGATCAAAATTAGGCAGGACACTGCCTGACAGACTTAGCTTTCTTGTAATCAATATAGAGGCAAAACCCCGGTTTCGTTTCAGGTGAGACCGGGGTTTTGTTTTGCCGTGGATTAGGGTGTTTTGGTTAAAAACTATATCATATAAGGAAGAACATCGGAAATGAATTTGTCTAATACGGAAAGCTGACCTGTTGTAAGAGGTTCTATATCATGTATGATTTTCTTTAAAAGTTCTGAATTGTCATTAACGGAAGTGTCTTCGATTACAATAATATTCTCAATACCGACATGAAATATGGTGCAGGCAAGAATAATCTTTTCGATTGTAAAGTTTCGTTCTCCCCGCTCCAACTGCGCATAATACTGGGTATCCAGATACAGGGCATTAGCCAGTTGTTCCTGCGTCATATTATTTAATAAACGGTATTTTTTTATGTTCTGTGCTATGGAATTTGTGGCTTTATTTTTCATGGCATCTACCTCATCTATTAAATAACATATCCGACAAAAATAATGTTTTGCAGACAATCTATGCTATATATACCCTTGCAAATAGCTATATATTGCTATATAATTCTTATAAAAGATACAAATATTGACATAAAATCAGCAAAATAATTAAAAAATAAGAGTATATATGTACTATTTCGGAAGAAGTCAGTACATAACTGACAATATTTGTCTATGTCATTTGCTACAATGCCTTTATCAAAGCTAAACGGAGGTCGCCTGATGGAGTATGAAGGTAGTGACAAAGTAAATCGTGTTCTTGGCATTTATACTAAGCTGCTGAACGGCGCAGTGATTAACAAAGCGGAAGAAGCGCAATGTTATGGTGTAAATGAAAGAAGTATCCAACGTGACATTGACGATATAAGAGACTTTCTGGATACCCAGTCAGTAGAAAAAGGTGAAGTAAACTCTGTTATTTACGACAGAATGAAAAAGGGCTATTGCCTGGAAACCATTTATAAGGTTAAGCTGACCAACAGTGAAATCCTTGCACTCTGTAAAATTCTACTGGACAGCAGGGCTTTCACCAAAGAGGAAATGACAGGCATGCTCCAACGTATGATTGATTGCTGCGTACCCAAGAGCAATCAGAAATTGGTGAAGGATTTAATCTCCAACGAAGAATTTCATTATGTGGAGCCGAGGCATAAGACAGAATTTCTGGATACCATGTGGGATATCGGACAGGCAATCCGGTCCTCTAAATACATAGAAATTGAATATACCAGAATGATGGACAAAAAGACGGTGAAACGGAAAATTAAACCCGTTGCCATTATGTTTTCTGAGTACTACTTTTATGTCACCGCTTTTATTGATGACGAAAAGGTACGGGAGAACTTCGATGTGATTAACGATTCTTTTCCTACCATTTACCGTATAGACCGCATTCAAAGCTTAAAGGTATTGGAGGAACGATTCCATATACCGTATGCCAGCCGGTTTGAAGAAGGCGAGTTCCGAAAACGCGTGCAGTTCATGTACGGCGGTAAGCTGCAGAAGGTACGTTTTAAGTATTCGGGACCGGACATAGATGCCGTTCTCGACAGACTTCCCACTGCAGTAATTGAAAGCGAAGAAAATGGTATTTATACCGTGAAGGCGGAAGTGTTCGGCAAGGGAATCGATATGTGGTTCCGGAGCCAGGGGGAGAATGTGGAGCGGATCAATCAATAGGAATGACTCATAAAATAATTATGGGAATAAGAAGTAAGAGTTAATAAAATGTAAGGAGAATTTTAATGAGTGACATAGATATTAATACTGTTCACAATGAACGAAATTTGAAAACTATGTTTTATTATGATAAATGCGATAAATATGATTATCTTGTTGCAGTAGGTTGCGGCGCTATTGCAGGTATAGTTGACGTTTTTTTAGTAGGTGCTCCGACTGATAGTAAGTTGCAAGAGTGGACTGATGACCAAGTAGATAAGGTGGTTATCACCTTTGCCAAAACCTGCGGATGGCAACCCAAGGAGGGAAAAGAAAAAAATATTGCCAGTGCGATTGGATTTTTAGAAAAAAAGTTTCCGGTAAATTATGACCAACGTCATTCCGGCGATGTAGGCGGGAGATTTAGTATGTCTGCTAAAAATCATCATATGAAGTCGTTGGCTCATTCGCCAGATGTTATTGGTTTGTTCTTTTCAATTTTGAATCAATTTACATCGACTTCCTCTTTTTTGGACAATGGGCAGCTGATTACGATTCAAACAGAATCATTTGAGCTACAGGGGCATGATTTTGTTTCAAAACTTTTTTGTGGCATAGCAAACTGGTTTGGTCATATCATGTCTGATATTGCCGGTAGTTCCGGCGCATCTGGTAGAGGAAGCGGTGTTGTAATTCCATTTTACGAATTGTTTCAACTGTGTGACCTTGGCAGCTTTCAAGTTGGACAAGATAGAAATACATTGGCAATAGTAGCAACTAAGGTATTCCAAGAAGGATATGATGCAAGATTTGGACTTACGATGGCTATTCCTGTTATTCTTTGTGATTTGTCAATAAAGCTAATTTGGGCAATAAAGCACCACTTTTATCACAGAAAACCGCTGAACGAATGTATTCCGACTAAAAGACATAATGATTTAAGAGTGATGCTTATTATTGGGGACGGAATGTTGTGCCTGATAGATGGTGGAGATGCGGTTATGCGTTCCGGTGGAAATTGGGTAAACTTCTTTTTACGATTAAATATTATTGCATGGTATCGTTTGGTCTTATTAGTATTTAAGGAAGTGTGTATTCGCTTGGGTATCAGCTTTCCATTGCAGAAACAACTGGACACCTATATAAGAATCAACGAGGCATTGACTTCGTATTTAACAGCACTTAAAGAAATTGACTTTGAGCTTTTTAAGAAAGAGACAGAACGGTATAACCAAATGTGTATTATGTTGGAAGTAACCGATAGTGAAGACAAGTTAAATGTTTTGCTACAAAATGAATATAATGTGCTTGGGCTTGAATGTCCCTACAGAGGTTCATTTAATGATTTTATGAATGATAAATATTCTATATTGGAGTTTAAATGATGTTTAAGTGTAATAAATGTGGTCAGTGTTGCAGAAATCTTCATAGGTCATCAATTTATGATGGGTTACATAATGGGGATGGTATTTGTAGATTTCTAAACGGAAATTTATGTTCAATTTATGAAACAAGACCTCTCGTTTGTAGAGTAGATGAGAGCTATGAAGTTTTTTTTAAGGAACAAATAAGTTACGAGGAATACATACAGCTCAATTACAGCTGTTGTAAAATATTAAACGATAAGGAGAAATAAATTATGCCGATACCAATTTGGTTAATTCCACTAGCATTAAAAGGAGGTGCAGCACTTGCTGGTGCAGCTGGAGTGGGTGCAGCTGCTCATGGTGTGAAAAAAATGAAAGATGCTAACGATACCATGGAGTCTGCTAAAAAGTGTCATGAGAAAAATATGGAAAAATTTGAAAAAGAGAACAAAAACACAACTCAAGATATGGATAAACTGGGAAAGTTAGAATTAGAAATTCTCCATAGTTTTAGTGAATTTGCTGATGTGTTTGAACAAATAAAAAATAGACCCACATTTGACGGATATTCTAAGAATGGCATTACACTTCCTAAGTACGATGGAGAAAAGATTAAAGAAGTTTCTGTAGGTGCAGGCGTTCTTCTTGGTGGAATTGGGGGTGCCGGTTTAGGTGCGGCGGGAGGTTTTGCGGCAGCAGGAGCAACTACGGCTGCAGTTATGGCTCTGGGAACTGCATCTACAGGGACAGCAATCGCTTCATTAAGTGGCGCTGCTGCAACTAATGCGACACTTGCACTACTTGGGGGAGGTACTCTTGCAGCAGGTGGTGGTGGAATGGCGGCTGGCGCTGCTGCTCTAGGAGCAGCAACATTGGGGGTTGGTTTATTGATTGGCGGAATTATTTTTAATTTCACGGGAGGAAAGCTATCAGATAAAGCAGATGAAGCATGGAAGCAAGTGAAAGAAGCTGAGAAAAAAATCAATGACATTTGTGATTACCTAATTGATTTACGTATAATATCAAACAGGTATTATGAAACACTTTCCAGTGTAAATAGAATCTATCAGCAGCACCTTAATAGCCTGAAAAATATTGTTACTATGATGGGACATAAAAACTGGAATACATTTACTCCGGAGGAAAAGAAACTTACAGAAAACACGGTTCTGTTAGTTGGATTGCTTTATAATATGTGTAAGATAGAACTTGTTCTTAAAAGTGACAACGAAAATGATATAAATACAATTAACAAAAACGAAATAGAAAAATCTATGAATAATGCAAATGCTATATTGATAGATGAGTTTTAAGAAAAACGATGAAAGTAAACATACCTTTCAGTTATGAGGAGGATAAATAAGTGATAGCTACAAGACAAGTAGAAAAAAATCCAGAAGCGGTGTTGTATTATCTGTATATGATGGCAGATGGCGAAATATCATATAGTGAGGAAAAAATCTTTGATGTTTTATGTAAAGAGATGAATGTTGTAGAAGATGATCAAAAAGAAATCCTGGAGGAATGTCAGCGATTAGCACCAGAGAAATCTTATGTATTATATCAATTATATGAAAGCAGTCTTCTTAAACAACTTGAAGACAAACGTACTTTATTTTGGAAGTTAACAAAGTGGGAAAAAAGAGAAATAATATGGAATTTAATAAATATAGGGTATGCTGATAGCGAATATTCGGAAGACGAGAAAAAGATAGTTGATTTCCTACTTCAAAAGTGGGAGATTAGTAGAACATTTTATCAGGAACTAATAGATATAGCTGACACAATGTTAAGCCTCTCAAAAGAAAAAGAATGGGTAGTGGCTAATTTTAACGGTCATGAAAGAGATATAAAAGAAAAATACTTAGATGAACAAATTAAGAAATTATTTGAAGATGTTCAATTGACTATTGAGGAAAGTAACATATTAGAGGAGGAATAAAGTTATGCCTATACCTATATTGCTTGCTGGAGTAGGAGCAGCGGCAGCGGCTTTTGGAATTGGAAAATCTGTTAAGGCCGGAGTCGATCAAAAAGAAGCAAATAAAACAAATGAAACCGCCAATTCTATTATTAAAAGTGCATCTACAAAAATAGAAAAGTACAGAAAAAACTGTGGAAATGCTATTGATGATTTAGGCAAATGCAAAATTCAAATCTTGGATGAGAGTATTAAGCCATTTATTGAGGAGTTTGAAAAATTAAACCATATAGAATTTATGGAATCAAGAGACCTTAATGAACTACAAAAGATGGTGTTAGATAAGAAAAAATTTGTGGAGCTAAAAGACTTACAGAATATGGCATCCTCTATACTGGGAGGTCTTGCCTCGGGAACACTTGCTGGTGCTGTAACGGCTTTTGGTGCATATGGTGCTGCCAGTATTCTGGCAACTGCATCAACAGGAACAGCAATTGCTGCTTTGGGCGGTGTAGCAACTAATGCAACTTTGGCTTTTTTGGGAGGAGGTGCATTGGCTGCCGGAGGATTAGGTATGGCTGGAGGAGCAGCTGTACTAGGAGGATTAGTTGCTGGCCCGGCATTGGCAATTTTAGGAGTAGTGATGGGGGCAAAAGCATCTAAGAATTTGGACAGCGCATATTCAAATTTATCCGAGGCAAAGAAATATGAAGCAGAAATGGATGCAGCTTCTATGTTGTGTGCCAGAATACGGAGACGTTCTGCCATGTTTAGCCGTTTCTTACTAACTCTGAATTCTGCATTTGAGCCATTAGTATTTGATATGTCAAAAATAATTAAGGAAAAAGGCACAGATTTCAGAAATTTTTCAGAGGTCGATAGAAAGGTTGTGGCAGAAGCTATGTCATTGGCAGGAGCAATAAAGACTATTTTAGATACACCTATTTTAGATGAGCAAGGTAATCTAACGGAAGAGTCGGGAAAAGTTATTGTAACAACAAGAAGACAACTTGAGCAGAAAGAGATTTAATGCTTAAATGTATATAGTGCAGAATGGGGCTAATTCAATTTTGGTGTAAATCACCTCAAATGACATAAATTATACGGATGACTACCAATGGGCAGAGCCGAAAATCGGCTCTGCCCATTCCTGTAAGCAGGAGCATTACGGTAGCACCAGCTCTTTGTTTTCCATATAGAATACTTTGCCTTTTGGACGGAAAGGAAGCTTGTTTCCGTTAGGAATCAGGTAGGCGTGTTCTCTTTTTATGCGTATATTTTTTTCAATATAGCCATCTGTGATAATAAGTATCGGACCGGACAGAGGAAAGTCTTTGGCCGTTTCCAATGCATCTATTCCGGGCTGAAGGATGGTACCACCGCGTCCGGTAACTTCTACGCGACCGGCGATATCTTCCGGTGCCAGGTATCCGGCATCTGTCGCTTCGGCATCACAAAAAATGATTCTGACAAACGAAACATCTTTAGATATTGCATAGCTTGCAATGGCGCCAAGTGCTAAGCCTATTTGGGAAGAGCACATGGAGCCGGATGTGTCAATGACAACACCGAAGGTTCTGCTTTCTAAATCTTTCTCCTGAAGAATATAACTGGGTCTTGGAATATCCGGTGTGGCTCCCTGGCGGCGACTGGGTCTGGCGTAAGTTCTATGCTTCTCTAAGGGCGGAAACTGCTCATCAAACCATTTTCCCAGCTGTACTTCCCAGGGAATAGGTGGCATGGCCAGAGCACGAATTTCTTCCACAAGTCTGGCGGGAATATATCCCCTGCTATGCGTGATATGATAATCAAGCCCTTCCCGCAAGGCATTTCTGAAGAAATCATCCAGAGTAATTCCTTTGCCAATCCCTTCGAAATGCGGACCATTGTTTCCGAATATATCCCCTTGACCATATCCTCTGAAAGTAGCATGTTTCTTGAACTTTCTCATTTCCCTTATGATGAGATCGTAGATGACTTCTGCAGACATATTGTGGAGGGATTCATCATATAACAGTCCCTCATCAGGCATATCCCCAATTCTCATTTCGTGGAGCCAGTCATTGATGACGTAATCGCAGGCAACATTCCAAAGATAACGATTTCTTCCCTGACACCGTTCGTGATGACATAATCCGGCATGTAGATATTCATGCGCCAGAACGAATTTCCATTCCTCCAGAGTAAGTCCGCAGGAGGGATTGGCATAAATCTCTCCGTGGGTAGCATCCACAGCGGCAATATGGATTTCGTATCTATGACAGATGTCGATATCCTCAATAATATGGAAAGAAGAAGCCAAACCGCCGAGTAAGGGAAAGTGAGCCAGAAACCATTCTGCCGCTTTACTTATGGGAGTGTCTTTCCTTTTACTAAGGTCATGCCCGCCTACTTCGCTTACTGCTTTTTTTAGAGAATGCGTGATTGCATAGGAAAAAGTTTCGGTATATTCATTTTTCTCTCCGTTTTTGTAGACAATAGGATCCTCTATGCCAATCATGTCGGTAGTCTCGGACATATTGAGTCCATAGGACTGCAAGGGCGATACACCTTCTGTTTCGAGAAGATACTGGTATATTTTCACTTCATCATTGAGTTTAATAGAATATTTTGAAGCAGGGTCCGGAAACAGCGCTTTTCCAAAACCAATATCTGCCAAAAATCTTGCGACATAAATATCACAGGCTTTGTTCCAGACAAGAGGGAAAATTTCAGTAGTTTGGGGCATTTTAGTTTTATCAAAATGCCCGAATGCCAGGTGGAGCAGATTGTGGGCGAGTACATATGCCCATTCCAATGCGTCAAGCCCGGAATCTATATTTACAAAGATATCTCCGTTTTTCGTAACGCAGGCAATAGCTTTCTTTCCTCGTAAGTGGGATGTCTTTGCGGTAATGGTTCCTTTTAACTGGGAGAAGAGGGGATGTTGCTGCAGAATATCAAATCCTGCATAGAGAGCAGAAAACTCCTTGGGAATATCCTCGTCTCGGAAATAGTATTTTTTTCTTAAATAAGCCATAATGATTCCTCTATTTGCTGTTTACCAATCGCGGCAGATCCCGGATGACTTCTACCATAAACCAGTCCGGTAAGGTATTTTCATCATCAGAGGCAACTACCATCTGCGCAATTTCAAAATTGATGGTGGACAGTTCTTTTATCATCCCCTTTGCTCTGTATACAAAGGAGAGCATGTTTCCGGAAATCTCCTGTTTGCTTTTAGGGAGCTCTGTAACAAGTTTTGCCCGGAAGGATTGTGCAAGGAAGTAGAGAATATCTCTGTCCTCAGGCTTTGACGGCCATTTGGCATTTTCTGCAATAATATCCTCCAACATAAGAGTGTTTTTCAGACTTTTGGTATAAGCTAAAAACATTCCGGCATGGGAAGGAGTAAGGCACGCGTAAGCAAGCATTTTCAAAGTGTTTGCGGAGATTTCCCTTTTTCCTGCACCGTATTCTGTAAGGGCATCACTGAGCATATGCCAGGATCTTGGCGTGGAGAACGGTTCCTCTGTTTTAGGCGGTTCCGAAAAAAGATGATCCGGTCTCTGAATAATATAATTAATCACCCAGGGATGCAGATGGTTATTTTGCGCCCACTTAATCCATTGCCGGGTATCTGCCTTCATTTGCACATGGAACATTCGGTTAATGAGGGCGGAGGACATAGTCTTTACGATGGCAGAGTCCTGTGCCCGGTTTCCGGCGCCCACAACAATACTTCCTTCTGGAAGATGATATTCTCCGATTCTTCTTTCGTGGATGAGAGAATAAAAGGCTTTCTGTACTTCCTGGGAGCAGGCATTGAGTTCATCTAGAAAGAGAACATAGGGATCTTTTCGTGCAATCATCTTGGGTGGAAGAAATTCTGAGGTATTGCCGTTAATCTGGGGGATGCCAATGATATCTTCGGGAGCAAGCTGGCTACCGAGAAGGGATACGCATGGCAATCCTATTTCTTCTGCAAATTGTTCCACCAGAGCAGATTTCCCGATACCCGGTGCGCCCCAGATGAATACCGGTCTGCCTGGTGCTACGTTGAGTAATATTTCTAACAGGTCCTCCTGCGTGACGGTAATAGGTAAATTCATATAGTAGGTCCTTTCTGTATCAGACAGTATATTTACTGCGTTGCTTTTCGTTATAATGTTTCTTTTTATTGATGTGACGAACTCTGGCACGGGGACAGTATTTATCACAATGCTGGCAATAGCCCTTGTGTTCTGCCGCGCGTCCTTTGGAGCATTCGCCAAAGCTTACATAATATTTGCAGGGTGTTTCTCTGAATTTGCTCATGGAATTGTCCTTTCTAATTACCGCCGGCCTTGAAGTTGTAGACCGGACGGATGATACAATCAATGGTTACGGTGTCACTGATAACTTCTGCAATATCTTCTAATTTTCGGTAGGCAAACGGGGCCTCATCCAGAGTATCCTTACCGATGCAGCTGGAATAAACTCCCTTCATTTCCGATTTGAAGGAAGATACGGTAAAGTTGTTTTTTACCTCTTCCCGTTTCATGATTCTGCCGGCTCCGTGGGGAGCAGAGCAGTTCCACTCGGTATTGCCGAGCCCGGTTCCGAGGATAACGCCATCACGCATATTTATGGGAATGATGACTTTTTCATTCGCTTTTGCGGAGATGGCTCCTTTACGAAGCATGGCGGAACCGAATATAGAAAGTGTTTCAGGGGAGGAGTCCACATAGTTGTGAACACACTCATAGGAACGCAGTACCTTCCATTTCATTCCCTTTACAAGTTCACTTAAAATGATTTCTCTGTTGAGAGAAGCAAACTGTTGTACAACCTGTATGTCATGAAGGTAATCGTCCATAAGTTTGCCCTCAAGCCAGGTGATTTCATAGGGAACAGTCAGTCCTTTTTCTTTCAGATGCTTCTGACCTTCCTTTAGATAATACTCGGTAACTTCTTTGCCAAGCTGACGGCTTCCTGAGTGGATTACGAGGTAGAGGTTTCCGGCCTCATCCTTATCCGATTCGATGAAATGATTGCCGCCGCCTAAGCTGCCAAGACTTAATATTGCTTTGTCCGTACGAATGTGACCGGCGCATCTAAGCATATTAAAATCAAATTCATACGCCATTCGGTGAGCTTTTGTCCGGATATGAAAACCCGATGGAACGCAGTCTCTGATGACGGTATCTAATTTCTGAAATTCCATTTTTTTATCTTTAATCTGCGCAAGGGTCATACCGCAGCCAATATCGATACCTATGAGATTAGGGATGATTCTGGTTCCGATAGTCATGGTAAGCCCGATGGTTCCCACCTTACCGGGATGAACATCAGGCATGACACGAATGCGGCATCCGGTGGAACTTTCCTGATCACAGATCATCTGAAGCTGTGCGAGGGCATATTGGTCGATTGCAGTATTCTTGTTGTTAGTGGTAAAAATTTGAGCAGAGGTATATGCTCCTTTGATCGTCTCCATAATAATTTCCTTTTCTGTTGATGCGAGGGCATAAAAATGCACCTCTTTTGTTAAAGCAGAGGTGCAGGAAATCCTATGAAGTCTGTAGTTGTGATAGACAGAGTATGTCCGCTACATACAAAGAGAAGGAAGGATGACCATACCTCTTGCTATTAAGTTGTTTTCGGTTGTTCTGTAATTCTGTGTCATGATAATGGCCTCCTTTCTGTGAAAATAGATGATCAGTTACATTTTACTACATAATATATCGAACAGGTATGAAAAATAATAATACCCAGAAAGAAAAACAGTAACATTATTTTCCGCTATCTGTGCTCACCCAGTCAAAGATGGTTAGGTCACTGCCTGATTCAACCTCCTGGTAGGAGAAATCCATGAAATGTCCGGTAAGCCCACGCCCGTCATAAGGATAGAAAAAGTGGTACCAGCAATGGCAGTCATCCAAAGTGGATTCTAATATTCCGGAAAGAGGTCTCCGCATGAAAGGAGTTTGGAGTTTTACTTTGCTCATTGTGGGGAAGGGAAGACTGTAGCGCCCCATCCATCCACCTGCTAAATAATTAGTAATTTTATGCTTAAAGCAGTGAGCTTCGCCCCATCCGGAATCTGCATGGATTGCATAAATTCTTATCTTGCCGTTAAACCAGGTAGCGGAAAAATGGATGGGGTTATTATTTTTGTAATTCTTGACCGGATATACCAGATCAATCTCATAACGTGGTAATGGCAGGCTTTCTGCAGGAAGGTAATCCGCATATTGTGCAAGAAATTCATTGTAAGAGGAATAGTAACCGGTACAGTGCAGGCCTTTCACAGAGACTTCATAAGAGTTCAGATAGTCTTCATTCATACAATAGTATTCGTTTACGGAAAGAATAGCCGGGTTTTCAGGACAATAGATTTCCTGCAGGATTCGCTCTGCATATCCGGCTGTATACAAAACATGGCGTTTCTCCTGCTCGGAAAGGCTTTTCTCATGTGCCAGTATTTTAAGTGCTTCCAGCTTGGTTTCCCAGGGATTCATGCTTTTCAGTATAAGTAATATGGCATCAGACAAATTGAAAGTCTCATTTTTTCGCATGTATTTACGAATCTCCGGTGATCTTATGAAAGCATAAATATCCAGTTCCCCGTTTTTATCTACCATTTCTTCTTTTGAAACAGCCTTTAACATACGACCACCTCATTTAGCTAACTGCCAGTTTCTTGTTATCTTTCTTAAAACGGTAGGTACAGTATAGCAGCTATGAATGACAAATAATGACATTCTGAAATTTTAGGAAGTAATTTTATGGAGAATGTGAAATTTTTTTCAGGCAATATTTATTTTGAGATGCAGTGTCATTCTCCAATAAAATTGTTTTCAGAATGACATATCCTGTCCATGTGTTTTGATAAATTAAAACTACCAAGTGAGCCAAGTACACGGGAACAACAAAAGAATGTTCAACAAAATCAAAGGAGGAACGTAATATGTGTAAGGTAGAAAATGTAGAAACAATGGTTCAGGATGATGAAACAATGGTGTCGGAAGAAGCGGTTCAGGACACGGAGAAAGAGGTTAATGAGCCAGAACAGGAAGAGAGCAAAGAGGGTCAAAAGAATATATATGAGCTTCTGGAGGAAGAGATAATGAAGCTGGATATTCCCGATGGAGAAAAAGCAAAAAGATTGTCGCGGCTGATTAAGGTCAGAAACCAGAAAGTAAACATTATGCTGACAGGTTCAACCGGTGCCGGTAAAAGTTCGACAATAAATGCGCTTTTTAATATGGAAGTTGCCAGCATTGGAGTTGGTGTAGATTCCGAAACTTCCATTATCGAAAAATATGAATTGGACAATCTGATTATCTGGGACACTCCGGGACTTGGCGATGGCGTGGCCAATGATGAAAAAATCAGTCGTTCCATTCTGGAGAAGCTGAACGAACTGGATGAAGAAGGAAAGCCGGTAATTGACCTTGTGATGGTTATTCTTGATGCCTCATCTAAGGATCTGGGAACTTCCTACGACCTGATTAACAACATTTTGATTCCGGCTTTGGGAGAGGATGCGAAAGATCGTATTCTGCTTGCACTCAATCAGGCTGATGTAGCTATGAAGGGTACACATTGGAATGAAGAGGAAAATATGCCGGATGAGGTACTTGAAAAATTCCTTGAAAAAAAGGCAGATTCTGTTCAGAAGAGAATTGAAGAAGCAACAGGTTTAAGTATTCGCCCGATTTATTATTGTGCCGGATACAAGGAAGACGGCGGAAAACAGTGCAAGCCGTATAACCTCACCAAGCTTTTGTATTATATCATTAAGGCGATTCCGAAGGATAAAAGACTTGCATTCGCGGACAATATCAATGATGAAGAAGATAACTGGATTCACAATGATAAGGAGAAGGACTACAAAGAAAGCATTAAACGCAGCTTTGGCGAGACCGTATGGGATTGCATTACGGATGGCGTTTGGTCAGGAATTATTATTGGAGAAGAAATACTGGGAATTCCCGGTAAAGTAGTCGGATTTGCAGTAGGTGCCGCAGTAGGATCGGTTAAGGGAGTATTTAAGGCGCTTGGCAGTATAGGAAAGAAAACTGCTTAAGGGTATTAATTTTTCTAAAATTGTTTTTGTCATTTGTCCTCCATGGACGCGGGGGTACTTGTCATAGTGCAGGCAGCAGCCTGACTGGCAAGCCTCGCGTCTTTTTTTAACGTTCATCAATAGCGTTACAATATAAAATCGTACCCTATCGGGTACAAAAACAAGCATATATTTCACATTTACACCCTATAAGGTATAAAACAACATAAAATACTTTACTTTATACCTTATAGGGTATAAAATGAATAATAAAAACTGATAATAAGGAAATAATAGCAATGAACAGGATAGCACAATTTGTAAAGGAACATAGAAGGGCAGCAGGGCTTACTCAGGAGGAGTTTGCCATGCGGTCCGGTCTGGGACTCCGGTTTGTGAGAGAATTGGAACAAGGCAAGGAAACGGTTCGGATGGATAAAGTTAATATTGCACTTGCCATGTTTGATTATGAGGCGGTGCCGGGCAGAAAGGATGAACGCTGATGGAAATATTCAGAACTGCGTATGTGTATGTGAGAAATGTATATGCCGGACAGCTCAGTGAAACGGACGAGGGCTACCTCTTTACTTATGATGATGACTATATGGAAAAAACGGATGCCGGTGCGGTTTCTCTGACAATGCCCTTAAGCAGAAAACAATATACATCCAATATTCTGTTTCCGTTTTTTGACGGACTGATACCGGAGGGGTGGCTGCTCGATGTGGTCAGCCGTAATTGGAAAGTTGACAGGAATGATAGATTTGGACTACTGCTCATTGCCTGCAGGGACAGCATAGGAAATGTAAGTATCAGAGGAGAAAAAGAATGAAATGCTTGTGTTGCGGAAAGGAATTTTCATCGGAGAATTTGCAGAATGGATGGCATAAAGGATGCATTCGAAATTTCTTTGGAACCGATAAACTGCCGGTACTTGAAGTAGATAAGGAACATCTGGAGGTTCTTGCAGAAAACAGTGTGCAAAAAGGTCTCACGGTGCCGGGAGTACAGAAAAAAATGTCACTGCACTTATTTTCGGATGCGAAAAAGCCGAGACTTACGCTGGTGAATTATCCGACCGGTTATATTTTGAAGCCGCAGGTGGAAGAGTTTGTAGCATTACCGGAAGCGGAACAGCTTGTGATGAACATGGCGGATAAAGCGGGTATTGCTACAGTGCCGCATGCTCTGATGCCATTACAGGATGAATTGGCATATATTACCAGGCGGGTGGACAGAATCTGGGGAAAAAATGGAGTTGCCATGCTGGCAATGGAGGATTTCTGCCAGTTAGACCTCAGACTTACACAGGATAAATATAAAGGTTCTTATGAGCGATGTGCTAAAATTATTGAAAAATATTCTTCCACCAAAGGGCTCGACAGAGCGGAAATGTTTATGCGTCTGGTATTTTCTTTTATGGTGGGGAATTCGGATATGCACCTGAAAAACTTTTCCCTGATAGAAAGTGGGGAGGGCAGCGGGGAATACCATTTATCCCCGGCGTATGATCTTCTGCCGGTAAATGTGGTTATGCCGGAGGATAAAGAGCAGTTTGCACTGACGATGAATGGAAAAAAGTTGAATATACGGAGAAAGGATTTCTTTGTGTTTGCGGAAGAATGTGGTTTGCAAAAGGTATCTGTAGAAAAAATGATAGAGAAATTTATTTCCATGAAAGAATTGTATACCGGTATGTGTGAGCAATCCCTATTGCCGGAATATATGAAAGAACGGTTTTGCAATTTAATAGAAGGAAGAACGAAAATCCTGCAAGGTAACTCATGACTGCAATGTACAAATTATATGAAATATGAACTTATAGGATCCCTGTAGAGAAAAGAAGCAAATCTTTCAAATGAGAAGAAATGCTCCAAGGAAGTAGGAAGGAAAAGAAGCAAATCTTCTAAATGAGAAGAAATGCTTCCTGAAACTTAAAAGAAAAAGAAGCAAAATAGAATAAGACAAGAAAATGCTTTAAAAAGTGTGAAATAAAAAGAAGCAAAAAGGCTATAAATGATATAATGCTTTAAAATGTAAAGAATCAGAAACAGCAAAAAAGCCTTAAATAAAAAAATGCTTTAAATCATGGGAAAAAGTGAGCAGCAAAAAATAATATGTATGTGATTTGCTTTAAAATGCGGGGTATGGAGTGAGGAATAGAGTGAGATACAGCTGTAAAAAACACTTGCATATTATCGGGCGAAGCGGTATGATAACTGGCAGAAAGTAATTTATACAGAAAGTAAATTAGAAATAATTTTCAGGGAATGAAGTTCTCCCTTGGGAAACCTAAACCGCTTAGTAAGCTGATGACTTCTGTGATGCAATGTCGCAGAAATTGTCAGCTTTTATTGTTTATAGGAAAGGAGCTTTTTATGTTAACATCACTTGCACTCATCTTTTTGGTCGGATTGTCCATGGCGGCAATCTGTCAGAAATGCAGACTCCCGCGGATTGTGGGAATGCTGCTCACCGGTATCGTATTAGGACCTTATGTACTGGACTGGTTAGACCCTTCGATTTTGTCCATTTCGGCGGAACTCCGTAAAATGGCACTGATTATTATCCTGCTGAAAGCGGGACTTTCACTGAATATAGCCGATTTGAAGAAGGTGGGACGGCCCGCGGTGCTGATGTCCTGTCTGCCTGCGAGCTTTGAAATTTTAGGATATTTTCTGTTCGCACCATATCTGCTTGGCATAACCCGGATTGAGGCGGTTGTCATGGGAGCGGTTCTGGGAGCGGTCTCTCCGGCGATTGTGGTGCCCCGCATGGTACAGCTTATGGAGCAGAAATACGGAACGGAAAAAAGTATTCCGCAGCTTATTTTAGCGGGGGCATCCTGCGATGATATTTTTGTCATTGTCCTGTTTACCACTTTTGCAAATATGGCGCAGGGCGGGCATGCCAATGCCATGGACTTTATAAATATTCCCGTTTCCATTGTGCTTGGCGTGCTGCTCGGCGCATTGGCGGGTTATGCGCTGGCGCTGTTTTTTGAAACGGTGTATGCCCATAAAAACTGTGTGCGGAACAGCACGAAGGTGGTGATTGTGCTGGGCGTTTCGTTCCTGCTGATTGCGATTGAAGAATGGTGCAAAAACATCGTATCCGTATCCGGGCTGCTTGCCGTTGTCAGTATGGCATGTGTGCTGAAACTGAAAAGCACGGAATTTGTGTCGAAAAGACTGTCGGAAAAGTTCGGAAAGTTGTGGATTGCGGCGGAGGTTATTTTGTTTGTGTTAGTGGGAGCCGCAGTGGACATCCGCTACACGCTGAGCGCAGGCGGAGCGGCAGTAGCCATGATTTTCATTGCGCTCGCCTTTCGTTCCGTGGGAGTGCTTTGCTGCCTGGTTGGCACGAAACTTTCCGGAAAGGAACGGTTATTCTGCGTTCTTGCCTATCTGCCCAAGGCTACGGTGCAGGCTGCCATCGGTTCCGTGCCTATGGCAATGGGGCTTTCCTGCGGAAAAATCGTGCTTTCCGTGGCGGTGCTGGCTATTTTAATTACGGCTCCGCTGGGAGCGTTCGGCATTGATGCCGGCTATAAGAAGCTGCTTGCGAAAGAAATTTGAGAAAGACAATTTGTGAAAGACAATTTGTGAAAGACAATTTGTGAAAAGAAATCTGTGAAGGACATTTTGTGAAGGAAAATAAAGAACTTATGGAAACAAATCCGAAAACCGTGTAAAATAGAACATAGTATTAAAGAATATGGAAACAACAGGAAGAAACAAACGGAAACTATATATGAACAAACAGAAGCTGCAGGCGTAAAGAAACAGAGACTATAAACAGAAAGAAATAGAAAGGAACAGAAACTATGGCATGTACAACAATATTAGTAGGAAAAAAGGCCTCTTATGACGGCTCTACTATGATTGCAAGAAACGATGACTCCGGGTCGGGAAGCTACACCCCGAAGAAATTTCAGGTGATGCATCCGGAGGAGCAGGCAAAGGTGTATAAATCCGTGATTTCCCATGTGGAGATACCTCTGCCGGGCAATCCCATGCGTTATACTGCAGTGCCGAATGCACTAAAAGGCAAGGGCATCTGGGCAGCCAGCGGCGTCAACGAAGCGGGCGTAGGAATGACGGCAACGGAAACCATTACCTCTAATCCGCGGGTGCTGGGAGCTGACCCTCTGGTGGAATATATTCCGGCGAAGAAGGATACAGCATTCGGTGAGAAAGCAACAGGTGAAAACGATACGGCACTCGGTGAGAAAGCAACAGGTGAAAATAATGCGGCGTCCGGCGGAAACGGCACCGAGATGGGGAAAGAAATACCCGGCGGAATTGGGGAAGAGGATATTGTTTACTTAGTGCTTCCGTATATTCACAACGCCAGGGAAGGTGTAAAGCGCCTGGGCAGCCTGCTGGAACAGTACGGTACTTACGAGATGAATGGCATTGCTTTCCAGGATGTGAATGAAATCTGGTGGCTGGAAACCATTGGCGGACATCACTGGATTGCCAGAAGAGTGCCGGACGAGGCATATGTGGTGATGCCCAACCAGCTTGGCATCGACTGGTTCGATATCGAGGATGCCCTGACGGAACAGAAGGAATATATGTGCTCCGCGGACATGAAGGAATTTATGGCAAAGCATCATCTGGACCTTACCATCCGCACGGAGGAAGAGCCGGAGAATATTTTCAATCCGAGAGATGCGTTCGGCAGCCATGACGATGCCGACCATGTATACAATACGCCCCGTGCATGGTTTATGGAGCGGTACTTAAATCCCGGCACCTGCATCTGGGATGGCGAGGATGCCGATTATTCCCCGTATTCCGACGACCTTCCCTGGTGTCTGATTCCGGAGAAAAAGATAACGGTGGAAGATGTAAAATATGTACTTTCTTCCCATTTCCAGGGCACGCCCTACGATCCGTATTTGTCCTACGGGGATAAATCCATGAAGGGAGCATTCCGTTCCATCGGTATTAACCGGAACGATTTTATGGCGCTTATCCAGATGCGTCCCGACAGGGCGGAGGATTTCCGGACCTTGCAGTGGATTGCTTTTGCGTCCAATGCTTTTAATGTGATGCTGCCGTTTTATGCGGATGTGGAAGAAACTCCGGATTATGTTTCCAACACGACGGAGGATGCGTCCACGGACAATTTCTACTGGGTAAGCCGGATGATTGCCGCTATGGCAGATGCTTCTTACAAAAAATCGGTGTTCCATATTGAGAGATACCAGGAAAACGTACTCTCTAAGGGACATGAGCTGATTAACCGGTATGATGAAAAGTTAGCGGCAGTGGAAGACGAAGCAAAGAGCGGCGCCACCGAAAAAGAAACAGACAGCAAAAAGCGTATGGCACTGAAAAAAGAAGCCAACGAAGCAGTAGCCGAAATGGCAAGAAAAGCCGCGCAGGACACCCTTAACAAGGTTTTGTATGAGCTTAGCAATGAAATGAAAAACGCCTATTCCCGTTCCGATGCGTAAGGAGGTATAAGTATGCAGCTTCTTATTAAACAGAGAATTTTTTCCTGGACAGACACCTATGACATTTATGATGAATGGAACAACCCGAAATATTTTGTAAAAGCGGAGTTCTTTTCCCTGACGCACCAGCTTCATGTGTACGACAATAACGACCGGGAAATCGGCATTATCCACCAGAAAATGTTTACATTTCTGCCCACTTTTGAAATTGAAGTGGACGGTGAGACCCGGGGCATTATCAAGAAGAAATTTTCCTTTTTCCATCCCCAGTACGAAATTGATTACCGGGGCTGGCATGTGGAAGGGGACTTCCTCGGCTGGGATTATGATGTTTACGATGCCTGCAGTTCCGTGATACATATTTCCAAGAAACTCCTCACCTGGGGCGACACGTATGTGATTGATATTGCAGACCCGGAGGATGAAATTGACGGTCTGCTTCTGGTGCTTGCCATCGATGCGGCAAACTGCACGCAGAACGAGTGATGACCGGGACAATAAGCAGGTCATCCTATTCATTTCTGGATAATGGCGGATTATGCAATTTCTGTTCGGACAGAAAAGTTTACGCAAAATATCAAGAAATTACAGGGGAACAGGGCTACAATAGACTTACGATATCGTAAGGAAGGGGAAACGGCGTATGGAGCATTTGCAGCTTCTGACAAGGGCACTGCAGTATATAGAGGAAAATTTACAGGGCAGCCTTAAGACAGAGGATGTGGCGGCATATTGCTATTGTTCCAAATCTTCCATAGAAAAGCTTTTCAAAAATGTAAACAACATTTCCGTTCACGATTACGTGGTGCGGAGAAAAATGGTGATTGCGGCAGGAAAACTGCAGAAGGAGGACGTCAATATCTTACATCTGGCGCTTTCTTTGGGTTATCAGTCCCACGAGGCTTTCACCAGGGCATTTAGGCAGGTCTGGCACTGCAATCCGTCGGAGTATGCAAAGCAATACCGTTTTACGGAGCTTTATCCGCGGTTTGCTGCCGTACCTATGGAGGGAGCAATTTCTATGAAGAAAAATGTAGACATCAGCGAATTGTACGATTTGCTGCAGGAAAGAAAAAACTGTTATTTTGTGTGTTGTGATATCTGCCATCTGATACCGATTAACGAGATTTCCCGGAAGGCGGGGGACCTGGCTATTTTAGAAGCCATGAAACGGATTTCGGAGGCGGCGGGAGAAGAGGATGTCATGTTCCGGATTGGGGGAGATGAATTTGTACTGCTGACCAATTCCGGGGATGAAGCATACGCGCAGGAAACGGCAGCCGCCATTCTGCGGCGGAACGGAGAAACGGTTTCGTTTGAAGGCAGGGAAATTCCGGTATCCTTGTATGCGGCGGTAACCAGAGTGGAGATACAGCCGTTAAAGTATCAGGATTTATTTGTCAGTCTGCATGCGGCGATTGACGGGCAGAAAGAGAAGGCAGGTATAAACGGAATACCTGTGAATAAGATGTAAAATATATGTAAAAACAATTATTATATTACTATAATATGGAATAAAAACTTGCATCTGCTTTGCTGTCTGTGATACACTGATGGCGAAGCAGATTTTGTATACAACGGGGCATCGGAGGAAAGCCATGGGATTGTTTTCGGATTTAAGAATGAAGGGAAGAAAAGTGGTGGCAGAGCCGGACGGCGCTGTTTTATTTAAAGGAGCGGTACTGATGGCGGTGGGAATTACCGCCGTATCCACAGTGCTGACGGAATTTGATCCGGCGCCGAAAATGATATTTGTGATAGTGGGTTTGGTGTGCGCCGTCTTCGGGGTGCGGTTTGTTCTGCAATACATAAAAGACTACAAAGCGTTCAAGGCATTTGTCCCGGTGTGGGATACGGGCAGAGGCATATATGATAAATTTGCCATTGAACTGAACAACTGGCAGCAGGGCGGACAGGTACCGAAGTGCTGCGACGGCGATACCGCTTATTATCTGAAACTGCAGAGGGAAAGACTTAAGAAAAAAGGCATACAGATGCAGGACAGCATCATGCCGGTAAAAGGAACCGGCTTTGGTACGGCTACTTTGTCCAGAAAATCGGCATGGTATACCACGGATATGACCTACGAGAACATTCATCGGAAAATGGCCTTTGTGGGTGCCCGGGGGACGCTCTATGAGCGGGAAGTGGACCAGGTCATGTACGAAATCATTGCGCATACACCCAATGATGCGCAGACGGAGAAAATTACCGTAACGTGTCCGAACTGCGGCTCATTAAGCCCGGTAAGCGAACTGGAAGAGGGCTGCCGTTACTGCGACACCCGTTTTAAGATTACGGATCTATTCCCCAGAGTGGTGAACCTGTATTTCTTAAAAAGCTATTCTATCGCCAATACCAAGCTGGTTTTACAGAATACCATGGTGGCTACGATGCTGGGGATTTTTCTTGTGTTTGTGCTTGTGGGTATTGTGAAAACACAGACACCCGGGGAAATACCGGGATATCTGGCATCCACCTTTTTCGCCTCCTTAATCCTGGGCGGATTTTTAGGTTACATTTTAGGAGGCTTCCGGATGATTGCGCTCCAGTTTGACAGGGATGGACAGAAGAGGATATCCGCGTTTAAGTGGGCGCGTACCAAGAGTAAAATAACCAACACCCTGAACAAATATGACCCTGCTTTTTCCTATGATAAGTTTGAAGGGCAGCTGGTATCCCTTATCCGTATGGCAGTTTTTGCGGAACAGCCGGAAGAACTGGCGTGCTACCGGGGAGGGGCGAGGGATGCCCGCTTTGCGGATATTCTGGAAATGACCTATACCAACGGAACGGTGCTCAATAAGGTAAGACAGGATGGCAATAAGCTTCAGTTATCCTTACGCACCTGGTGGGTAAATTACAGCGAAGAGAACGGACAGGTGAAAAAGACGGGTGACTGCATTGATGTGGTAGTGAGTCGTGATATGACGAGACAGGAGGCTCCGGGATTTTCCATTACATCTGTACAGTGTGAAAGCTGCGGGGGTAGCTTTGATGCGGTAAGACAGAGAAAATGTCCTTACTGCGGCAGTGAATATCACATGGAAAAAGAAGGCTGGGTAATTGAAGACATGAAACTGGTGCGATGAGCACCGGCTACTCTTCTCAAAAGTATATTGCCGGAGCCATCCACAACAGAAAAGGGCACATGAAAAGAAAATTTTCATGTGCCCTTAAATTTTACTTTGTCATAAGCAACAAACAGACTGGCAATATGCGGTTAAAGTTTAACATAATATGCCGCGTCGTGATGCTTCTGCAATTAGTTTGCAGCAGTTACGGAAGTGATGTGAGGGTTTACACCTTCATACCAGTACAGGAAGCCTTCCAGGTCGATTACATCGCCGATAGAAAGGTTCTTAACGGCTGCGTATACATCGGAGTCCTTGTCGCACAGATAAGACTCAACGGTGAAGGAATAGGAAGCGCCGTCCTTGGAAACGGTGAAGTATAAGTCGTCACCGTCGGTACCGGAACCGTCCCAGTTGTAAAGGAAAGCAACGTCATTGCCTGCATCGTCCTGACCTGCTGCTTCTACGGTCATACCCTTGAAGGATACGAACTGGTTCTGGTAGTTGATTAAATCGTCGCTTGCAAGCTCTGCGGTAACATCAACGGGTTCTGCAACATAGCTGCCGTCTTCGATTTCAAAGGTTGCGTCGATGATTTCTACTTCGCCGGACCATTCGGACTTGTAACCGGTTACTTTGATTTTGGTACCCTTCTCCAGCTTAGCATAGTCCTCTTCGGAGCAAGCCATGTTGTAAAGGAAGTAGCCGCCGTCGTGATCCTGGGTGTAAACGGTAGCCTTGTTGTCCCACCAGGACTGTTTAGCCTGAACGTAGGTTTCAACGGTTACTTCGGTATCCAGGTCTGCAGCTACATATTCTGCATAAGTCATAACACCTTCGGACTTAACGTCTTCTGCGTCGTCAGCAGGAGTGGTTTCTGCATCATCGGTAGCGTCTGTAGTATCTTCTACAGTGCTTTCTGCAACGGTGCTCTCGGTGGTAGCAGGAGTGGTTTCGTTGTTGTTTGTGTTGTTGTCAGTAGCATTGCCGCAGCCTGCGAATGCAACGGTAAGGGTCAGTGCTAAAGCCATTACTAATGTTTTTTTCATAATTTCTCCTCTTTTCTGAAAAAAATTAAAAAGTTACCTGTCTGACCGGCACCCCAGTCAAACAGGTATATTATACAATAAAAACTATATAAATCAATGTTTTTTATCAATTGTTTTCTTTTTTTTCAGATATTCGACACTGACATAAAGGATAATCAGCACCCACGCAGTGATAAGGGAAGCAAGCAGAACTACGGCTTCCATGGGAAGTTTTCCTAAGTTTTTTTTGCCGGAAATACTGTCGGTTCCCTGTCCGAGACGATATAGGGACTGCACATCGGTAAAGAGCTTTTCCATGTAGGCATCGTCTATGGTTTCCTTGCGGCGGCAGGACTTGGTGACATTTTCGATAAGCTGTCCGGCGGCATCACGTAAGGAAGCGGAGCCGTTGAATACCGGTGTGACAAAGGTATCGTCCACATGCTCCAGTAAAAGCTCGGATGCCTTTATTTTTACGTCATAGTGCGTGCCGTTGTCCTCTCCGCAGCGGGAAAGATAATCCTGATAGGAGGGATCCGCCTGTGCTTTTACGGTAACCGGCACATAGCCTTCCGTTTCTGCATAGGCAATCTGCACCTTGTTGGTCAAAAGGTACTGGGTAAACAGCCAGGAAGCCATGACCTCGCCGGAGTCCTTTTTATTGAAGATACAAAGGGAAGGTCCCTGGGAAATCATCTGCGGGTTTTCCGGGTCCGCCTGCGGTATCATGCGTACGGCGGTTTCAAAATCTACAAAGGCTTCTTCGCTGATGTCGGACAGGGGAGCATGTGTGCCCATCCAGGTTGCGCCCGCCGTGGAGTCAATGGCAAAGACGCACTGGCCGGCATTCAAAAAGTTAGCTGGATAGCTGGAAATCTTAAAGGTGGAGAAAGCGCCGCTTTTGGCATGTTCCGCAATGGTGAAAAGCAGGCTTCTTGTGGTGTCGTTAAACAGTTCGATAGCCCCGTCCGGGGTGGAATAACCGGCATCAAGCTGCTTTAACATCTGAATCATCATATTGTCGGTGGACTTGTAAATAAAAGGTATCATAACCTTTTGTCCGTTCAGAAGATATGTGCCGTCGGCATCTTTTTCGGCTGCTTTTTCCGATACTTCCCAGATAAAATCCCAGGTTACCACATCGGGCAGTTCGTAGCCCAGCTTTTCCACATAGGTTTTGTTGACATACAGGGCTTCTGTGGAACGCATGTAGGGTACAGCATAGTAGTGTCCGGCAAAGGAGCATTCTTCTAAAAACTGGGGGATGATTTCTCCCGGTGTTTCAAAATTCACGTTGCTGCCGGAAAAACCGTACTTTTCGTCCGTCATCAGTTCATCCAGAGGCACCACCACGTTGTTGCCGGTCAGATACGTGGCAATGTGGTCGGGATAGGTGATGCAGACATTGGGAGTGGTATCCGTGGCAATGTTGGTGATAACATCGTTGTAAATCTTGCCGTAGTCGGTATAAAGACGTAAGTTTACCTTGATGTTGGGATAAAGACTTTCAAAATCACTGATTGCCTGCTTGTAAATATCGGTCTGGGTCTTGTTGGTATCGTTCTTTGCCCAGAAGGTAATTTCATAGTTTTTGCCAGTGTCAAAGGTATCGGGAACGGTAAATTCCTTCGCACCCTTAGAACCGTGGCAGCCGGTCAGCAACAGAGCGGAAGCCGCTCCTAAAAGGAAGGGCAGGGCTTTTTTCCATACACGTTTCATCCTTTGGTACCTCCTCTTGCCACACCCGCCATGATTTTCTTGCGGAATACTAAAAACAGAATGATAAGGGGCAGGGAAATAACCACCACAGCCGCCATCATGGCAGGAATGTTTTCCCGTCCGAAGCCGTTTTCACGGATTTCCTGAATGCCGTTGGATACTAAAAAATAACGGGAGTCGTCCGTAATCAGACGGGGCCACACATAGGAGTTCCAGCATTCGATGACCTTTAATATGGCAATGGTAATCAGCGTGGGCTTGCAGATGGGTATCATGACCTTCCACAGATAACGCAGGTCCGGCGTACCGTCCACCTTTGCCGCGTAGTAAAGCTCATCCGGTACCTGGGCAAAATTTTCTTTCAACAGATAAATGTAAAATACCGAGGTGACGGAGGGCAGTATCAGACCCGTGAAGGTATTGCGCAGGTTTAAGTTGGTGATGGTCACGAAGTTGGTGATGACAACCAGTTCGTTGGGAATCATCATCAGGGATAAGAACAGGGTAAAGGCCAGGTTCTTGCACCTAAATTCCAGACGGGCAAAGGCAAATGCCGCCAGGGTGCTGACAACGACCATCAGCGCCGTAGTAATCACGGTGAATAAAAAGGTGTTCAGCAGATACTTTCCCAGAGATACCGTGGTAAATGCATCCACATAATTCTGCAGTGTGGGTGACAGGGTAAAAAAGGAAGGAATGTATTCTGCGTTGTAGGAGCCGTAGCTTTTTACGGAGGTTAAAATCATCCAGTAAAAAGGAAACAGCACGATGAGCGCCCACAGGGTGAGCAGCACATAAATGAGGGTTTTCTTCAGTTTTCCCATAGTTTCGACCTCCGCTATACATAGTGTACATGCTTCTTGCTGACGAGCAGGTTGATACAGGTGATGGTCAGCACGATGGCAAACAGAATGATGGCAGCCGCAGAGGCATAGGAGGGATAACCACCGCTGTCTCCGTAGAGCATATCGTAAACATAACCCACGATGGTGTTCATTTCTGCCGCGTTTAAGTCCGTGCCGAACAGAGCCACCGCGTCGCTGTATGCCTTGAAGGCACCGATAAATCCCGTGATGATAAGATAGAACAACATGGGAGAAATCATGGGCAGCGTAATCTTGTAAAAAATACGGAAGGGAGAAGTGCCGTCCACCTTTGCCGCATTGTAGTACATGGGATTGACGGAGGAAAGGGCGCTTGTCAGGATTAAAATCTTGAACGGCATAACGACCCAGATGGTGTAAAAGCACAGGACAAACATTTTTGCCCAGTAGGGACCGTCAATAAAATCCACGGAGGGACCGCCGAACCAGTTGATAAGCAGGTTGATGAGGCCTTCCGAATAGGCTGTTTTCTTGAATAAAATCATAAATACCAGACCGACCGCCAGAGTGTTTGTCACATAGGGCAGAAAATAAATGGTCTGGAACAGCTCCCGCAGCTTTTTAATGGAACTCAATGCCGCCGAAATGAGCAGGGCAAACAGGGTGGAGAGGGGAACCGTAATAATAACTAAAAGGAAGGTATTTTTCAGCGCCTGCAGAAAATACGGGTCATGCAGCACATAGGAATAGTTGTAGGTGCCGGTGCCGAAAAAGGTCTGGGACGCCGAATTGTAGCCCTCTTCAAAAGAATATACAAATACGTCAATCAAAGGATAAATCATAAATACGCCGAGAAACAGGAATGCCGGCAAAAGATAGAGCCATCCTTTTCCATTTTGTTTTTCCATAGATAACTATACCAGCCTTTCTCCGCTTTCCTTCTCGAATAAATAAACCTTGTGGGGCTTTAAGGAGAAGCTGACGGTGGGGGAAGTGACGTCGATTTTCACATCCGAGCCGATAATGGAGCGGATAACGGCATTCTCACAGTCCTCATGGGTGGAAACCACGCTGACGTCCCTGCCCATGACTTCCACACGGGAGAGATTGCAGACTAATTTGCCGTCCGGGTCGGGAATAAATCCTTCAGGACGGATGCCCACGGAAACCTCCCTGTCGGAAATTCCTCTGGCGGGAAGAACCGCATCCTTTCCTATGTAAAGAGTTTCGTCCTTTACATGGCCGGTAAATACATTGATGGGCGGTGTGCCTAAAAATTTGGCAACAAACAGGTTGACCGGGTTGTCGTAGACATCCTGCGGCTTGCCAATCTGCTGCACCAGTCCGTCCTTCATGACGACGATTAAATCGGAAATGCTCATGGCTTCGTCCTGGTCGTGGGTAACGAAAACCGTGGTAATGCCGGTCTGCTTCTGGATACGGCGGATTTCTTCACGGGTCTGCAGACGGAGTCTGGCATCCAGGTTGGAAAGGGGCTCGTCAAGGAGAAGCACCTTGGGCATTTTAACCAGTGCCCTGGCAATAGCGACACGCTGCTGCTGTCCTCCGGAAAGCTCGCTGGGCTTGCGGTCCATAAGACCTTCAATCTGGACTAACTTCGCAGCCTCCAGGGCACGCTTTTCCATTTCCTCTTTGGAAAGCTTGTCCGCCCCTCTTAAATTTTCCAGAGGGAAGGTGATGTTTTTTAAGACGGTCAGGTGGGGATAGAGGGCATAGTTCTGGAAAACCAGTCCCACACCGCGCTTTTCGGGCGGAAGATTTGTGACGTCTTCTTCACCGAAGAAAATCTGTCCGTCCGTGGGCTTTAACAGACCGCAGATTAAATTCAGGGTAGTACTTTTTCCACAGCCGGAAGGACCCAAAAGACCGATGAGCTTACCGTCGGGGATTTCAAAATCGAAATTGTTTACGGCAATGACATCTTCGCTTTTCCTGCCCCTGCCGGGGAATTTTTTGGTAAGATTTTTCAAAATAATTTTCATGTGTTTCTCCTTGCAAAAAAGTATTCCGTAAGAAAGATATTCTACGGCGGTTACAGACCGTAAGAGTTTTTCAAATCGCTGGATATATGGTCAAGGTCGGGATAGATGAAGCTCTCCGTCATGCCGAATACGCGAAGGCTGTTGATGAAGTAATCCTTCCGGTAGCCGGGAATGATGATTTTATATAGGGTGTTTTCATCGCAGATATCCTCTAAGCGGCGCAGGGAATTGTGGATGGTAAAGCTTGCCTGCTGGTAGTACATACGCAGGTTTTTCTCCGTGGAGTGACAGGCAAGAATTTTGTCCACCAGAGCCGGATTGTGGTGCGTGTGCTTGAAAGCGGGCAGCAGCATTTCCTGGCTGGTATCCGCATCTATGGGGAAAATGCAGCGGCCGAAGCCCTCCTGCTCATTTAAGATATCCGGAGCTAAAATCCAGATGCCGGCGTCCATGTCGTAGGTGGTCTGGTAGGTCTCCGATGCAAAGAAGGAAGCAATCAGGGGTGACTGGCTCCAGTCTAACATCCGGGTGGGCAGACCGTAGTGCTGCATGATGGAAACCCAGGCAGCATAGTTGTGCTTTTCCGGCGGATTGTTCAAAATCTGCTTGGCGCGGATGTAAAAATCGTTGGTAATGTAGCGTTCCTTTTCCAGACGCTTTTTGCTCCGCTGGATGGAAGGAACCAAAGACAGGGAAGCATCGTCCACACCACGGTACCAAAGCCTGAGACCGTGCTTCTGATGCAAGCCGTTGACGAACTGCAGAAGCTCATCAATGGTACGAATTTCTTCAATAATCATTTCGGTATGCCTTTCTGTATTGATGTTACTTATTATAGAAGATTTTTTCACAGGGTACAAGCTAAGGATAGCGATTTCAAAAAAAATATGCTACAATGCCCTTTGAGTGAATGTATATGAAAAGTTTGTAATTTTACGGAAGGGATTGGTGACAAACGTGGAAAACATCAAAAAGAATTTCGGCTTCGGCTGTATGCGTCTGCCCATGAACGGCAGTGAAGTGGATACCGAAGAAACCTGCCGCATGGTGGATGCCTTTTTAGAGGCGGGTTTTAATTATTTTGATACGGCACACGGATATATACAGGGAAAGAGTGAGCTGGCGTTAAAGGAATGCCTGACCGGCCGTTACCCGAGAGACCACTACATCCTGACGGATAAGCTGACCGATTTTTATTTTAAGAAGGAAGAGGATATCCGACCCTTCTTTGAAAGCCAGCTGCAGGCATGCGGCGTGGACTACTTTGACTTTTATCTGATGCATGCCCAGAATGCGGAAAATTATAAATTTTTCAAATCCTGCCATGCCTATGAAAATGCATTTGCCTTAAAGAAAGAGGGAAAGATCCGCCATGTGGGCATTTCCTTCCACGATACCGCAGAAGTGCTTGACCGTATTCTGACCGAGTATCCGGAAGTGGAGGTGGTGCAGATTCAGTTCAATTACTTAGATTATGACGATCCGGCCGTACAGAGCAGACTCTGCTACGAGGTGTGCCGCAAACACAACAAGCCGGTGCTGGTTATGGAGCCGGTAAAGGGCGGCAGCTTAGTCAACCTGCCGGAAAAAGCCCAGGCCGTATTAGACGATCTTCACGGCGGCAGCCCTGCCAGCTATGCCCTTCGCTTTGCAGCCGGTTTCCCGGGTATGATGATGGTGCTTTCCGGCATGAGCAATATGGAGCAGATGCAGGACAACATCAGCTTCATGAAGGATTTTAAGCCCTTGAATGAAGAAGAAATGGAAGCCGTGAAAAAGGTGCAGCAGATTTTCAGGGAGAAGGATTTAATTCCCTGTACCGCCTGCGGTTACTGTATGGAGGGCTGCCCGAAGCACATTCCCATTCCCGATTTGTTTGCGGTTATGAATGCCGGGATGCTTCACCATGACTGGAACGCGGATGATTACAACGAAATACATACAGGCGAAGGCAGAAAAGCATCCGACTGCATCAAATGCGGCAAGTGTGAAAAAGCCTGTCCCCAGCATCTTCCCATCCGGGAACTGCTTGTCAGCGTAGCAAAAGAATTTGAAAAGTAAGTGAGGTAAGAAACATGATACAGACGATTGCAAAGAAAAAGATTTCCGTAAAGGCACAGACATTTGCTGCAACAGGAGCTATGGCGGCAGCCGTGGTACTTCCGCAGGTACTTCATCTTTTAGGCAGATATTCCGGCATCGGCACGGCGCTGGGAGAGGTATTTCTTCCCATGCATCTGCCCATCCTGTTAGTAGGATTTTTAGCAGGTCCTTATGCCGGTATGGCAGCGGGACTTTTAAGCCCTCTTATCAGCTTCGGTCTGACCGCCATGCCCGGTTCCGCCATGCTGCCCTTCATGATGCTGGAGCTTTTCTCCTACGGTCTTCTGGCAGGGCTTCTTAAGGATGTGAAGCTACCCTCTATTGTAAAGGTGCTTGCCGTACAGGTGGGCGGACGCGCCATCCGCGCACTGGCTATTTTATCTGCCGTATATGTTATCGGCTCCAACCGCATTCCGGCAGCCGTTATTATAAACAGCATCAGGACCGGTATGATTGGCATTGTGCTTCAGTGGGCACTCATTCCGTTAATTCTTTACCGCGTAAACAGTGTTGCCAGAGAGCAGTAAAGGGAGTTTTACCATGCATTATTACACAAAGTTAGCGAAAAAGCTCATGGAAGAGGACCGGTATACCTGCGTCATCTGCGGGGAGGGCATCACTTATTTTTCCGAAGAAAGCGGTGTGCGACCCCTGATGCAGTGGACGGCGGAAAAAATCAATGTAAAGGGGTGCTGCGCTGCCGATAAAATCGTAGGAAAAGCGGCAGCCCTTCTCTACGTGGGACTCGGTGTAAGGGAAGTGTACGCTTCCGTTATGAGCAGACGGGGAGAAGAAACCCTTAAAAAACACGGCATAGAAGCCTTTTACGGGGAGCTGTGCGAGGACATCCGCAACCGCACGGATACGGACATCTGTCCCATGGAAAAAGCGGTGCGGGAGGCGGAAGCACCTGCGGAAGCGGTGGAAGCCATTAAGGCCGCCATCAAAGCCATGCAGGCTCACAGAGGATAAAAAACCGCATGATGTAGTCATGCGGAAATACGGATAAAGGATTTATTTTATGAGAACTTGCCTGTATATTTTAATAGGGTATCTGAGCGGCAGCATTTTGTTTGCCAATGTATTTTCTGCCCTGTTTCACGAAAAAGGTGCCATAGAAGAAAGTAAGGACAAAAATCCCGGCACCGCCAATGCCTTTTTGTACGGGGGCTTCCGGTGCGGCGTGCTGACCCTTATCTGCGATTTGGGAAAGGGCATACTGCCGGTACATTTTTATCTTGCGGGCAGCCGTCCGGAAGAAGCGGCGGCACTTTCCCTGGCGCTGGTGCTGGCGGCACCGGTCGTGGGGCATATCTGCTCCGCGTACCACAATTTTAAAGGAGGAAAGGGCATTGCCGTAACCTTTGGCAGTCTTCTCGGCATGTTTCCGGATTTGCGTCCGGCTCTGTTGCTTGCCTTTTTCTTCCTTTTTTATTCGCTTATCCTGCGGATTATACCTCATTTTTACCGTACACTGGTGACGTATCTGTGTACCATGGTGGGACTGCTTTTTGTCCCCTGTCAGCCGGGAGTGCGTGCAGGGTTCTTCCTGATTTTCCTTGCCGTACTTCTGCATTTTCATTTCAGTAAAGAGGAAAGAGAGCAATTTCAGGTTAAATTATTATGGATGCATTGATATTATCATGCGGTACCGGAGGCGGACACAATGCCGCCGGCCGTGCCATTATGGAAGAACTGCAAAGAAGAGGGCATCATGCGGAGATGTTCAATCCTTACAACCTGGTCAGCGACAGACTGGCGGAGGAAGTGGACAAACTCTATATTAAAATGGCGCAGAAGACACCCAGGGCTTTTGGCTTTGTATACCGGTTGGGAAATCTTTACCGGAAGCTGCCGGTAAAGTCCCCCGTTTATCATGTGAATAAAAAGATGGTGCCGGTGCTGGAGCGTTATCTTGCGGAGTACCCGGCGGATGTGATTTTTATGCCTCATCTGTATCCGGCGGAAATCATTACCCAGATGAAAAAACAGGGCAGCAGTCTGCCGCTTACCATGTTTGTGGCAACGGATTACGTCTGTATACCCTTTACGGAAGAAACAAACTGCGATTATTATGTCATCCCGAACGAAGAACTGAAGGATGATTTCATAGAGAGAGGCATCCCGGAGGAGAAGCTGCTTCCTTACGGCATTCCCACCTCTGCTGCTTTTTCGGAAGAAAAGAGCAGGGAAGAGGCAAAGGAGGAGCTGGGCTTGCAGAAGGACAGGCATTACCTTCTCATTTCCGGCGGCAGCATCGGGGCGGGACAGCTCTGCAAGGCGGTGCGTGTTTTAAAAAGACACTATACCGGTACGGATAAGGAGCTCATCGTCATATGCGGCAACAATACAACCCTGTATGAGAAGCTGAAACGTGAGTATGCGGCGGATAAGGACATGGTACACATCCTGATGCATACGGACCGGATGGCAGACTACATGAAGGCCTGTGACGTTGTGCTTTCCAAGCCGGGAGGACTTTCCTCCACGGAGGCGGCGGTTTCGGGGACGGCGCTGCTGCACATTACCCCCATTCCGGGCTGTGAAACCCTGAATATGAAGTTCTTTGGGGAGAGGGGCATGGCGGTGCCGGTGGAGACGATTGATGCCAGATTGGGAAAAATCTGCGATAAGATGCTGAAAGAGGAGCGTTACCGGAGGATGGCGGACAGACAAAAGCAATACAGTAACCCGCATTCGGCGGCGGATATCTGTGACTTTGCACAAAAGTATGCAAATTTCGCAAAAAATATTTCAATATAAGAAAAAATAGTGTAAAATAAGCGCAAAGCAAAAGGGAAAATGAGGAACAGCATATGTATGTTTTCTTTCTGACCGTTCAATACGTGGGGATTGCGGTATTGATTACGGAGATGATGTTTATATTAAGCAAGCCGGCTTCTAAATTACAGATGACCCTGCTTGTTATGACAACGGCGACATTACTGAATTTTATCGGCTACCTGATGGAGATTACGTCGACTTCCATGGAAACGGCACTGATGGGTGTCAAGGTGGAATACCTTGGCAAACCCTTTATTATGCTGAGTCTGTTCTTTTTTGTGATGCATTACTGCCATATAGAAATTCCCAAGATTGTATCCGGGTTTTTCATGATTATGCACATAGGCATTACCATGCTGGTGTTTACCTGTGATGACCACAATCTGTTTTTTGACAGTCTGAGCTTTACCACAGAGGGCGTTTTTCCCCATCTCTTAAAGGGACAGGGTCCCATGTGTATTTTCTTCATGGTAATGACCGGATGCTTTGCGACCATCTGTATTTTCTGCGCTGTAAGGGAGTGGCACATAGCGGAGACAAAGCTTGCCAGAAAACAGGCAGCATACATTCTGCTCATGATTGTAACCCAGGCAATCGGATTTGCCTTGTATTTAAGCGGTATTACCGGCGGATACGACACCATGAACATTGCATATCTGATCAATGTTATTCTGCTGGCAGTTTCCATTTTCCGCTACCGTTTGTTCGAAGTGCTTACCCTTGCCAAGGAAAAAGCGCTGAACGATTACCAGGACGGCCTGATAGTGCTGGACAACCGCAATACGGTCATCTATTCCAACTCCCTTGCCAAGGAAATCTATCCGGAATTAAAAGGAGAGGATTACCAGGGAGTGATAGAGCGTCTGGATGCTTATATGAATCTGGAAGAGAAGCTTTTTTATAAAAATAAAGTATTTCAGATTAAAAGACAGCCCATTCTGCAGGAGGGCATGGAGTACGGCAGGACCTACAAGATTATCGATATCACGGACAGCTACTATTATGCAACACGTCTGCAGAACGACGTAGAGGAAAGAACCAAACAGATTAAATCCATGCAGAGCTCTGTTATTGAGAGCTTTGCCAACATGATTGAAGCAAGAGACGGTATTACCGGACAGCATGTGAAGCATACAAGCGCCTATGTGCGAATACTTATTTATGGACTGAAGGAAACGGGGCTTTACAAGGATCTGCTGACGGATGAATACATAGCCACGGTCATTGACGTGGCGCCGCTTCACGATATCGGCAAGATTGCCATTATGGATCAGATTCTAAAGAAAAACGACAGACTGACCGATGAAGAATTTGAAGCTATAAAGACCCATCCCCAGGTGGGAGCCGTCATTGCGGAGGATATCCTGAGAGGCGTGGAAAGTGATTCTTATATTAAGGTGGCTCACGACATCATTCTGTACCACCACGAAAAATGGGACGGTACCGGTTATCCTACCGGTTTAAAGGGCAACAAAATTCCGCTTTGTGCCCGTATTATGGCGGTGGCGGATGTATATGACGCCCTGCGATCCAAGAGAAGCTACAAGGAAAGCTTTTCCAAAGAGAAGTCAAGAAAGATTATTGTGGAAGGCGCAGGCGTACACTTTGATCCGGATATTGTAAGAGTATTCCAGGAGCATATTGATGAAATTGAGAGGGTTGAGTAAATAAGGACCTGTGTGTATGGAGCAAGATAAAAAATCAGGCAACAACGGATACGAACTTAGGAAAGCAGCCGGGCTCTATTGGCTGCTTGATTTGCGCCAGGGCGGAGAGCATTACAAGCCTCCCCTGGCAATGAATGAAATGGGGGCTGAGATTTTTAAATATCGGCAGTTGGGGGACAGCGAAGAGGAGATTATCAGAAAAACAGGTAACACTTATGATGCCGATGTGGAGACCATAAAAAGGGATGTAACATCTTTTCTGAAGAAGCTTAGGGAGTATGAAACAGAGTAAGAAAGGTGCGTTGAGAGGATGAATGTTCTGTTAATAGGGGGATGCAGTAATGTTATTAACAATCTTATCATCAAATTAAATAAAGAAGGACACAGAATCTATCTTCTGACAGGCAGCCGTTATGAAAAGCAGCCCTATCAGAGGGTATTTGAAAAATATCACTTCCCATATGATGCAGGCTGTCTGAATGAAATTTTTGAAAGCATCAATCCTGACCTTACAATTTTTATGGGAGCTTATGATACGAACTTCCACTGGGACAATGAGGAGTCCGAAGCGGTGCGGTATTCCGCCTGTGTGATGAACATCCTGATGGCATATGCCATGAAGAATAAGGGACGGTTCATCTATCTGTCTTCGGATGAGGTGTATCAGGGGGATTTCCCGGAGGACATTTCCGAAGAAACGCCTACGGCGCCCCAGGGCTTTAAGAGCATGGTGCTTTCCCAGACGGAGGAAATGTGCGAAAGCTACGGCAAAAACTGCGGCAGGGATATTATTGTTCTGCGTCTTGACCATCTGTATTCTATGCCGGATACCATGGCAGATGTCACCGATATCTGTACAAAGATGTGTCTGGAGTCTTTAGATAAATACATTATCACGGTAGATGACAACGATACCTTTTCACTGCTTTATGTTACGGATGCGGTGGAATATCTGTACCGGCTTGCCGTCTGCGAAACCCACAAATACCATTTATACAATTTATCTTCCGAAACACCCGTTACCGAGCGGCAGCTTGCGGAATTAGTGCGCAAAAATATGTGGTTCAACGTGGAAATTGTGTCCGTGGGAACCAATACCAAACGGAAAATATTGTCCTCCGCCCGCTTTGCGGAAGAGTTCAAACCCTCGTTTCTGTGTGACACACCCCATGTGGTGGCAAGAATTGTTGCCCGGATGAAGAAGTACCGACATATCTTTTTATACGGAGAAAAGCGGAAGAAAACCATAAGGGAAAGAATTCTGGAACGGGCGGGCTGGCTTATGAAAACAGCGATACCCTATATCGAAAACGGCATCTGCTTTGTGATTTTCTTTATGTTAAATAACAGGGCGGTGGGCAGTAAATATTTCCACAGTCTGGATTTTTACCTTTTGTATGTACTTTTATTTGCCATTGTGTACGGCCAGCAGCAGGCAACGCTTTCCGCGACGCTGGCGGTGGCGGGCTATTGTTTCCGGCAGATGTACGACCGGAGCGGTTTTGAACTGATGCTCGACAGCAACACCTATGTGTGGATAGCCCAGCTTTTTATTCTGGGGCTTGCGGTGGGCTACATGCGCGACTACATTACCAAGCTGAAAAGGGAGCACGGGGAAGAGAAGGAATTTTTGAGTCAGCAGCTTGAGGACATCAAGGAAATCAACGACAGCAACGTGCGCGTAAAGGATGCGCTGGAAACCCAGATTGTGAACCAGAACGACAGCGTGGGCAAGATTTACAGCATTACCTCATCCTTAGACCAGTACAGCCAGGAGGAAGTGCTTTTCTATGCGGCGGAAATGATTGCCCGGCTGATGAAAAGCAGGGACGTGGCGATTTACACCGTATCCGGCGGCGAGTACGCCAGACTGTTTTCCGCAACCTCGCCCAAGGCAAGAAGCATGGGGAACTCCATCCGCTACAGGCAGCTTGGGGAAATGTACGAGGTACTGGGAGAAAAAAAGGTATTTATCAACCGGAGCTTAAACGACAAATACCCGCTTATGGCAAATGCCATTTTTGAAGAAAATGAAATGCAGATGATTATTATGATCTGGGGAATCCCCTGGGAGAGCATGACACTGGGGCAGGCAAACCAGCTGGTGGTAATCAGCGCCCTCATCCACAATGCGGTGGTGAGAGCGAATAAATATCTGGAAGCGCTGGAAGAGGAGCGTTACATTGACGGCACCAAAATCCTGGATGACGAGGCGTTTACCACCCTTATCAATGCATATCTGGCGGCGGAAAAGAAGGGACTTACCGAATGTATAGTGTTAAAGGTGGAAGCAGCGCCGGATATTACCTACAAGGATCTTGCCATGCGGATTTCAGCCAGGCTGCGGCATCAGGATTACGTGGGACTTCTATCGGACAACCGCCTGTATGTGCTGCTTTCCAATGCCAGAAGACAGGACGCGGTGCCGGTTATGGAACGACTTTCCGCCATCGGCTGCAGGAGTGAGATTATGGAGGAATATGAGCAATGAAGCGGCGGTTGAAGAAAAGCCATATTTTTATCCTGATTGTCATACTCATCTGTCCCGTGGTGGGACCGCTTTTTTTCCTGCTTGCCTGTCTGTGGTATAAACTGTTCTTTTCCGAACCGGTGGATCTGGACGATGTCATCTTCAGCAAGGAAAGGGTAAAAGCTTCCGTCCGCGCCGAGGAGGAGCAGGAGAGGAACATGGTTTCCTTAGAGGAAGCCATAGAAGTCACCAACGAGTCGGATTTACGGAACCTGATGATGAATATTGTAAAGGGAGATATCCGCAAGTCCTTAGCATCCATTTCTCTTGCCTTAAACAGTGAGGACACGGAAACGGCGCACTATGCGGCAAGCGTACTGCAGGATGCCCTGAACGATTTCCGTATGACGGTGGAAAAGCAGAAAAAGCTTATCGAAGAGGGCGGCGCCGACAAGACAGCCTATGCGGATATGCTCTTAAACTATATGAATGATGTCCTGAAACAGAAGGTTTTTACGGACATGGAGCAGAAAAACTATGTGGCGGAAATGGACTATGTGGGCGAAGTGATGTATGCGGAAGCACCGGATGCCGTGAGCATAGAACAGATGGAGGCGCTGATTCTGCGTCTTTTGGACATTGAGAATTTTACCGACTGTGAAAAATGGTGTGAACGCGCCAAAGAGAAATACCCGGATATGCTGGCGGCGTATACCTGCCGGCTGAAGCTGTATTTCAGCAGCGGGCAGAGAGAAAAATTCTTTGAAACCATCGAGGAGCTGAAGCATTCTCCGGTAGTGGTGGACAGAGAGACCCTGGAGCTTATCAGAGTGTTCCGGTAATAGAGGTGGAAGATGATATCCCGCAGAAACTTTTTGATTATCCTTCTGATGATGGGCGTACTGCTGTTTATGTTTCAGTTCTCCCAGTTAGTGAAGGAAAACGGCAACGACTACGAGACAAATGAATATTACGGCACCGGACTTCTTTCGGGAGAGGATGCCTGGCAGCCGGCACAAAAAGAGTCTGCGTTTGCTTCGCTGGAAGGCTATGCCCTTTTTGTGGGAGATACGGAAGGCAGTGTGGCAAAGACTGTGGAAGAATGGTGCCGTTATGTGAAAAAAGACCTTCTGTGCGAGGAACATCTGACGGAAGGAAGGGTACCGGGACTGCTTTTAGTGGACGGCGCTTCCATTGACTATGAAAAAGAGGAAACCGCTATTCTGTCCTATGCCTCAGAGGGGGTACCCATTGTTTTCTGCACCCTGCCGGAGGCCTCCTGCATTGAGGAATGGGAGTCCCTGCAGGCGCTCCTTGGCATTACGGAGATAAAGAATGAGGAAACGAAGGTGGACGGCATCCGCCTGTTTGACGGCTTTCTTTTAGGCGGCGAGGCGGTATACAAAGCGCAGAACGACAAGGAGGCAGAGGAACTGCAGGACTTTACCCTGACCATGCCCTGGTATGTGACGGGCAAAGGAAGCAAGACCTATATGGTGGGGCTGAAGGACGAAACGAGGGTAGAGAGGGAGGAGTTTCCGCGTATTCTCTGGCGAAACCGCTACGAGGACACCTTCGTGTTTGCCGCAAACGGTGACTATCTGACGGATATTGAGGGACTTGGCATTTTAGACGGCTTTCTTTATGAAATGCAGGAATTTACCGTGTATCCGGTGGTCAATGCCCAGAATATCAGTGTGGCGGACTATCCCAGTCTTTCTTCGGAAACGGATGCGGTAATGCAGGCATATTACAGCCGGACCAGCCGCAGCTTTGTGCGGGATGTCATGTGGCCGGGAATTTTAGCCATGTCCTCCCGGCAGGAACTGAAAATGACCTGTTTCCTAAATACCGGCTATGAAAGAACCAGCCTTGCCGGTATTATGCCGGAGGATTTGATTTTCTACCTGCAGCAGTTCAAGGAAGCAGGAGCGGAAGCGGGCTTAAGCATGAACCGCGCCAGGGATGTGTCTGTAAGCGAGCAGATTACCGAAGAGAGAGGTTTTTTAGGCAGAATGGACTGCGGGTATTCCTTCGGTGCCGTTTATGAGGAAGCCGTGTCGGAAGAACTGCGGGAAGCTATGGAGAAAAATGCCTATTTTTCCGGCATTCATACCCTGACCTGCAGGGACAGGGGAGAAAATTTCCTATTGTCCTATTATACCGGCGATGTGACCCTGCAAGGGATGACAGCGGAGGCGGAAGCATACAGCTACCGCACGGATTTCAGGAACAGGAGTCTGGCAACGGCGCTCGCCTATTCCAATACACTGCTTGACATGCACCGGATTATGTGGCCGGAGACGGAAGATGACCGCTGGGAAAAGTATTTTAACAAGGTGTTCAGCAATGTCAGCACCTATTTCCATAATTTCACGTTTATGGAGGACACCACCCTTTCGGAAAGCGACAGCCGTGTGCGCTCGCTGCTCAATCTTTCCTATGAGATTGAAAAAGAGGATGACGGCATTGTGGTATATGCCACGGGCATCCGGCAGGAAGCGTGGTTTTTACTGCGCACCCACGGACAAAAAATTGCCGACATCACGAACGGTGACTATGAGCAGGTAGAACAGGATGCCTATCTTGTGAAGGTGCAGGTGGGCGGCACCCATATCCGGCTGACACGGGCGGATGAGGTATTGCAGTATAAGGAGCCTTTCATGGCGCCCTGACGGGACGAAAGGCAGCAGTAAAGGAGAACAGTCATGAAAATCTGTATGGTGGCGGAGGGCTGCTACCCTTACGTGGTGGGCGGTGTATCCGGCTGGATTCACAGTATGATCAAAGCCTTTCCGCAGCATGAATTTATCATATTGGCGATTATCTCCGACAGAAAGCAGAGCGGGAAGTTTCGGTACGAAATGCCGGACAATGTGTCGGCTGTGTATGAGGCTTACTTAAACGATGTGGACTGGTCAAAGGGAAAGCATAAAAAAATAAAATTAGATAAGAAGCAGTACCGCGCCCTGCAGAGTGTGATTCTGGGATACAAAACAGACTGGGATACTCTGTTTGCCATGTGCCAGAAGAAAGAGTTTTCCATTGATGCGTTACTGATGGGTGAGGATTTTTTCCATGTGGTGGAGGAGTGCTACGAAGCGAAGTATTCCCAGATTGTATTTTCGGATTTTCTGTGGACCATGCGCTCCATTTACCTGCCGCTTTTCTTAATCCTGCATACGAAAATTCCCAGAGCGGATGTGTACCACTGCGTGGCTACGGGCTATGCGGGCGTTCTGGGTGGCATGGCAGGCTATTTGTACCATTGCGGGCTTCTGGTATCGGAGCACGGCATATATACCAGGGAAAGGGAAGAGGAAATCCTGAAGGCTTCCTGGGTCAGCGGTATTTACAAGGATATCTGGATTGAGCAGTTTAAGAAAATGTCCCGGCTCGCCTACGACAGGGCGGATGCGGTGACGGCACTGTACGGTCACGCCAGAAAGCTGCAGACGGAGCTGGGCTGCGATATTTCCATTACCCATGTGACACCGAACGGCATTGACGTAGACAGCTTTGCCAATATTCCCGGCAAACAGCCGGAGGATGAGGGCTTTATTAATATCGGTGCCGTTTTACGTGTGACACCCATTAAGGATGTCAAGACCATGATAAGGGCATTTGCCTTTGCGGCGGAGCGTGTGCCCAACCTGAAGCTCTGGATTATGGGACCCCGCGACGAGGATAAGGAATATGCGGAAGAGTGTTACGAGCTGGTAGAGGTATTGGGACTTGAAAATGTGATATTTACCGGCAGAATTCAGGTAAAGGAATACCTGGGAAGGATGGATTTTACCATTCTTACCAGCATCAGTGAGGGACAGCCGCTTACAATTTTAGAGAGCTTTGCGGCGCATAAGCCGGTTATTGCCACGGATGTGGGAAACTGCCGGGAGCTTATTTACGGGGAGGAAGGGGACACCTTCGGAACCGCCGGAATCCTGACACACATTATGAACACGGAGGAACTTTCCGGAGCCATGATAAAATTAGCCCTTTCTCCACAGCTCCGGCAGGAAATGGGAGAAGTGGGTTACCAAAGGGTACATACCTATTACCGGATGGAACAGATGCGGGAAAAATTTGACAGACTGTATAAGGAAGTCTATTCCTGGATGGAGGAGTAAGGATGGCGGGAATCGGTATCAAGCTAAACAGAATATACAGTAAAAACACCATCGCAACCAACCTGATGGGCTTCGGTTACAGTACGGTCATTACCATAGCTCCCATGTTTCTGGTGATTGCGGCGGTCATTATTATGCAGATTTTACTGGGCTTTTCCTCCATTGGCTATGCGCAGAGGGAGCTGTATTCCTGTACGGTGCTCTATATTTTTGTGTTCGCCCTGCTGACGGCTTCGCCCTTCAATGCGGTGCTTTCCAAATATATGTCGGATGTGATTTACGAAGAAAAATACGAAAATATCCTGCCCTGCTACTATGTGGGACTGCTCCTTAATACTCTGCTCAGTGCAGCACTCGGTATACCTTTCTGTATTCATGAATATGTGGTGGGCAAGGTGGATATCTTCTTTGTTTTTTCAGGGTACTGTGGATATATGGCGCTGATGTTTGTTTTTTACTCCATGCTTTATCTCTCCATCTGCAAGGTATATAAAAAGATATCGGCATTTTTCCTGATAGGAATGGGAACAACGGTGCTGCTTTCCCTGCTTCTTACCAAGGTTTTTCATGTAAGTGTTATTTATTCCATGCTGATTTCCCTGGATGTGGGCTTTATGCTGATTGCCAGCCTGGAATATGCGCTGGTGCGGAGCTATTTCCGTAACAGTAGCGACCGCTATGCGGATGTACTTCGGTATTTTAAGAAATACTGGCCCCTCGTGGTGACGAATTTCCTTTATACGCTGGGACTTTACATGCACAATTTTGTGTTCTGGGGCACGGAGGAGCATCTGGTGGTGGCGGACAGCTTTGTGTGCATGCCCACCTACGATATGGCAACCTGTCTTGCCATGTTTACCAACATTTCCGCCAGCGTCATTTTTATTTCCCGTGTGGAAATGTATTTTCATGACCGTTATAAAAAATATTCCGAGGCGGTTATCGGCGGCAGGGGCATGGATATCCGCATAGCGAAGCAGAGGATGTTTGAACAGCTTTCCGATGAACTTCTGAATCTGGTGCGCATCCAGTTTATCGTGTCGGTAGTGGTATTTTTCCTGTGCACGGTCTTTCTGCCGCAGCTTGGTCTGGGCGGGTTAATCATGCAGATATACCCCTGCCTGGCAGCCGGTTATTTTATTCTGTTTATTATGTATGCCGCCATTATTTTCCTGTACTACTTCAATGACCTTGTGGGGGCAGTGCTTACGGCTGCATGCTTTACCGTGGTTACACTGTTAGGCAGTCTGTTTTCTTCCACTCTGCCTGTCATCTGGTACGGAATGGGGCTGGTGGCAGGCGCTCTGACGGGCTTCTGTGTGGCGTATGACCGTCTGCGCACCATGGAAAAAAATATGGATATACACATTTTCTGCAAAGGCAGTCTGTTGAAAAAGGGAGAAGGCAAATGTCCTTCCAACTGTGTTTATGAAAACAAGGCTGCGGAGAGGAGTCGGTAATGGAACCGGGTTTAATGCTTCAGATTATCATGATTATAACAGGAGTCTACCTGCTTGTAAGAACCATATCTTCCCTGGCAAAGCGGCGGATGACGGAGCCCTTCTGCCTGACCTGGGGACTGGTTGCCATCGGCATTATTTTAGCCGGCTGTCTGTTGCGCCCGGCGGGCTGGAACCAGTACATCAGCTATACGGGCATGGTGCTTCTTCTTTTGATTGGCTTCTGCCTTCTGTACGGTGCTTATTTCATAAGCTGCCGGGTTTCCGAGCTGATGCGCCGGAACAACGAGCTGGCGATACAGGTTTCTTTACTAAAAGAAGAAGTGGGCAGACTGCAGGAGGAAAGGGCACATGATCATAACGGTGTATAGAATTCTGTTTGTTATCAATACCTTAGGGCAGGCGGGCGCCGAGACGGCGCTTCTTTCCCTGCTGCAGACGCTGGCAAGGGAGAAGGGGGAAGCCCGGTATGAGATTTCCCTTTATGTGCTTACGGGTCAGGGAGAAATGGCGTCCCGGCTGCCGGCGGATGTGCGGCTCTTAAATAAGAAATACAGGGAAGACCCGGTGCTGACGGCTAAGGGACGGAAATACCTGAAAAAAACGGTTTTGAAGGCTATGTTTACCAGAGGAACGGTAGTTAAGCTGTTTCCTTATCTGGTAAAAAATACCTGCGCCATGCTGGGCAAAAAGAGGCTTCTTCCCGATAAATTGTTTTGGCGCGTTCTTTCCGACGGTGGTATGGTATTGCCGGAGGAATACGATCTGGCGGTGTCCTATCTGGAGGGCGGAGCGGCTTATTTTGTGGCGGACCATGTAAAGGCGGCAAAGAAAGCGGCTTTTATCCATGTGGACTATGAAAAGGCAGGTTACACAAGAGCCCTGGATAAGGACTGTTATCTTGCATTTGATAAAATATTTACAGTATCGGACGAAGTGCGGGAGGCGTTCTTAAAAGCTTACCCGGAGCTGCCGGACAAAACGGAGGTATTCCATAATATCTTAAACAAAGAGGAGATTGTAAGACGTGCCGAAGAAGGAGAGGGCTTTACCGACGGTTTTACCGGCATGCGTCTGCTTTCCGTGGGCAGGCTTACCGCGCAGAAGGCATTTGAGGTTTCCGTGAATGCCATGAAGCGTCTGAAGGATGCAGGAAAAAACGTAAGATGGTATGTCCTGGGAGAAGGCGACCAGCGCAAAAGATTGCAGGAACAGATAGATGCCCTGGGGCTGACGGAGGATTTTATCCTGTACGGCGCCGTGAACAATCCCTATCCGTTTATGAAGCAGGCAGACATTTATGTGCATGCCAGCCGGTTTGAAGGAAAAAGCATTGCCATACAGGAGGCGCAGATTTTAGGGAAGCCCATGGTGGTGTCGGACTGCAGCGGCAACCGTGAACAGGTGTGCCATGGCAAGGACGGTCGGATGTGCGGTCTTACCCCGGATAGCCTGGCAGAAAACATCATGCTTCTTTTGGAAGACGAGGCACTGCGCGGAAAATTAGGAGCTGCCGCAGCTAAAAAAAATGCGGACGCCGCAGAGGAGATACAAAAATTACTTTCCATGCTGAAAGGATGATTTTTGATATGAAAAAGGAACTTTTAATAATTATTCCGGCTTATAATGAGGAAAAAACCATAGGAAAGCTTTTGGATGCACTGCAGAAGCCGCCGGTTTCCGAAATGGCGGATATATTAGTCATGAACGATGCTTCCGTCGACGGGACGGAGCGGGAAGTAAAAAAAAGACAGGTACCTGTTGTGACGCATATTTACAATTTAGGATACGGAAACGGGCTGCAGCTCGGTTATAAGTATGCCTTAAACCATGGCTACCGTTATGTGATACAGATGGATGCGGACGGGCAGCATGACCCTTCCAATATTCCGGCGATTTATGAAAAACTGACAACTAAGGATGCGGGTGGCCACTGCCCGGACATTGTACTGGGTTCCCGTTTTATAAAAGGAGCGCCAAAGTATCCGGCGGGTGTCTTAAAACGGATGGCATGGGCTGTTTTCCGCTTTTTTATACGGCTGGGAACGGGCAGAAGGATTACGGACCCGACCACAGGGCTGCAGGGACTTGGCAGGAAGGCCTTTTCCTATTACGCGGGCTACCGTCATTTTGATGACAGATACCCGGACGCCAATATGATTTTACAGATGCTTCTTTTAGGTTTCCGCATTGAAGAAGTACCGGCGCTTATGCATGTGAGAACCACGGGAAAAAGTATGCATTCCGGCTTAAAACCGGTGGCTTATATGTTCCGCATGACCTTTTCCATGCTGGCGGTATTTATCAGAATCAAATGGCTTCGGGTAGATTTGGAGGCAATAAAGGATGAAACTGTTTAATCGAAATTTTCAGAAGGGGGATTTGACAGAACAGACTAATCTGCCGGGCAATCCGGACAGGGGATGGTATCGTTTATATACGTTTTCGCTTGACCAAGGAGTGGATTTACAGGTGCTTCAGGAAAGCATCAGTGCGGATGATAGTCTGGCGCTTATAATGTTTGACATCGGCTGCTACCGGGACAGGGACCTGGATGATGCCGCCATGCAGTATATGCGGGGCGTGCTGTCCTTTTTTGTGGCGATGGACAAAGAAATCATCCTGCGCATTGCCTATGACCATGAGGGCAAGGCACTGGAGAGGGAGCCGTCCCTGTTTGCGCAGGTCAAGAACCATATGCTTAAGGTGCGGGAGCTGATTGCCGAGTTTGACAGCCGCATTTTTGTTTTTCAGGGTGTGCTGACCGGTAACTGGGGCGAGATGCATTCTTCCCGCTTTCTGGAAAAAGATAAGCTGCGGGAGATGACCGCCATTTTAACCTCCGGCATCCGGGAGGATACGTTTTTCTCCGTGAGAAAGCCGTCCCAGATAAGATGTATTTATACGGAAGCGGCGCTGTTCAGCCGGGGTAATTTTCAGGATATTCACGGAACGGTGCGGCCGTTTGGACTGTTTGACGATGCCATTCTGGGGTCTGAAACGGACTACGGCACCTATGCCGGCAATACCGCCGGAGACATGGACTGGGAAAGTGCTTGGAGCCGGGACAAAGAGCTTGGCTTTATCGAAAAGATAGGCAGGGAGGCGCCGGTCGGCGGGGAAGCCATTTACGGGGAGGGCTACATAGACAGCATCTCCCAGGAAAGACTTTTAGCGGAGCTTCGCAGACTGCATGTTACCTACTTAAACAGTATGTACGACAGGAATGTGCTGGACAACTGGGCACGACACAACTTTAACGGCAGGGGCCCCTGGATGGGCATTAACCTGTATGATTATATCGGAGCGCATCTGGGCTACCGCTTTTTAATCCGGGATGTGAAAATTTCATTTCTGGGCAAATCCGAGGGCGAAAGAGCCTGCGAAGTGACGGTTGACATAGAAAATGTGGGCTTTGCCAATCTGTACCGGGAGGCGGAGGTCTACTTAAGCTGGCTGACTGGAAGCGGAGAAAAGGGCAGCAAGAAAATAAGCTGCGATTTGCGGCTTCTGGATGCCGGAAAGAAGGAAAGCTATACGGCTGTGGTCGGACTGTTCGGAAACGCAGGCACCAATTATGCATTTTACCTGACCATCCGCAGAAAGCAGGACGGCAGGGTGATTTATCCCGCCAACAAGATGATGGGCGAGAGCGTTTATCTGGGCTATATCAAATAAGAATTTTAAGGAAAGGAGGAAACATCATGACAGCGTTATACTGGGGACTGGAATTTACAAAAGTACTGGGCGCCTATTTTGTCCTGATGATTGTGTATCCTTCTTTTCTGTGCAGAAGGTTTTTGAAGGGGAAATCCCTGACCTTCCGCCTCGGCTTCTGTACGACCGTATCGGTGCTTGGCATCAATACGGTGGTGCTTCTTTTAGGACTCATACATTTCTTAAATCCCTGGGGGGTGCGGATTTTGTTTTACGGTCCCCTTGTGTATTTTATTGTAACAAAAATTATGTCCGGGAAGGCAGACATTCCCATGTTTCTGCGTGTGCTGAACGGCACCTTCGGTATCCGGCAGTTTTTGTTAAAATGCGGAAAATGGCTGCAGAGAAAAAGTGCCGGTATCTTAAAAAGAGGCTTTCAGCGGATAAAGGGGCATTTTGTGGAATACGGACTTCTTTTTGTGCTGCTGGTGTTCGGCTGCATGTACTTCAGCTACGGCGCTTTTCAGGATTATTCCTATGGTTTCGGTGACATTTATCCCCATAACCAGTGGATTTATGCCCTGACGCAGGGACAGATTTTCTCGGACGGCGTGTACCCGGAGGGGATGCACTGCTTTATCTACGCCATGCATACATTGTTTGGTATCCGTATTTACAGCTGTATGTTGTTTACCCAGGGCATTCATGTGATGGTTTTTCTGCTTTCGGCATACCTGTTTCTGAAAGAGATTTTCCGGTTCCGCTTTACTCCGCATTTTGCACTGGCATTGTTTCTGACGCTGGATGTGGTGTGCATTGACAGTGTGTTCGGCATGTCCCGTCTGCAGTGGACCATTCCGCAGGAATTCGGTATGTATGCCATGTTCTTATGTCCGGCTTTCCTGATACGGTATCTGAATACGCCCAAAGAGGAAATCAGACTGCCGCAGAATAAATGGGGTAAAAAACTGCAGTTTCTGAAAAAGGCTTGCTATAACGAAAATTTACTGGTATTTATGCTTGCCATTGCTGTGACGCTGGCGGTGCATTTCTACCCTACCATTATGGCTTTTTTCCTGTGCGTGGCATTTGTACCGATTCTGTTTTCAAGGATTTTCAAGTCCACCCGTTTTGTATCCCTTGTGGGCGCCGTACTGGTGGGCGTGCTGATAGCGGTGGTTCCCATGGCGGGGGCACTGGCTTCCGGCATTCCGTTCCAGGGCTCCATTAACTGGGCGATGAACGTTATCAACGGCGTGGAGGGCGCCGCCTCCGGCTATATGGCGCCGGACGGGGAAAACGATGCCGCAGGCAGCGCAGACGGACAGGGCAGCGGCGGTCTGGAAAATGGCGGCACCGGCAGCAATGCAGGCGGCAACCAGGGAGATAACAACGGCAGTGACGCAACCGTCACATCAGGAGCGGACGGAGAAAGCAGCGGCACCGGCAATGCAGACGGAGAGAACAGCACCGCCGGCGGGGAAACACCCCAGCCGCCCAGGGAGCCAATGCTTACCCGGCTGAAAGCATTTATTTTGAAAGAGGCAGACGCCCTGTACCGGGCGGGCTACGTGACCCTGTATAAGGAACAGCGGGCGGACGGCTTCCTAAAAATGACGGCGCTGGCACTGGCGGTTTTTGTATTCTGCCGTATATTAGCCATGCTACTGCGGTTTGTTTTCCGCAGAAAGGGCATACAGGCGGGAATGTTTGACCATTATCTGTCCCTGACACTTTCTACGATTATTTTCATTGGCATGTACTGTGCGGAAGCGCTGGGTCTGCCCGCACTGATTGCGGGAGCCAGACTCTGCTCCTCCATACAACTGCTTCTGACTGCCATGTGCATGATTCCGGTGGATGCAGCCTTTACCCTGCTGGCGGTATTCCTTTCCGGGGCGGTTATGAAAACGGCGGCGCTTCTTTTTACCGGTGCGGTTTATGTATTTACCAACATGACGGGAACCTTCCACGGCTATTTATATTATGAGCTGACACGCTTTAACGGAGCGGTCATGAGTACCTACCGGATTACGGAAACCCTGCCGCACAACAGTTATACCATTGTGTCGCCGGTAGATGAACTGTATCAGGTTATTCAGTACGGTCTGCACGAAGAGGCGGTCAATTTTGTGAACGAATGTACTAAGGACGATTACACCATCCCTACGGAATATGTCTTCTTATTTGTGGAGAAGCATCCGCTGGGCTATGCCCAGAGCCATTTCTTCGGAGGTCCGTCCTGGATGGCGGCGGAAAAATATCCGGCTCTGTACGAAAGTAATGTAAGCCAGTGCCCGGCTATTTTCACGGCAACGATTTCTCCGGAGCTGGCGGAACCGCCGTTTTACGCGTTCCCGATTTCTTCCGCGGCGTATTCGGATCTGCTGTCCCGTACCGTGGTGGAATCCCGTCTGCAGAAATGGTGCGATTCATTTGAAAAGCTTTATCCGGGTGAATTGAAAACGTATTATGAAGATAAAAATTTTGTATGCTACTATTTCCGGCAAAATCCGGCATGTCTGTACCAGCTGGCAATAGAGAATGAATGAAAGGGGAAAGAGTTTGGCACAACAGGTGAAACGCAGGAAAAACAGAATAAAGACGGCGCTGCGTTTTACGGCAGGAATGTTGTTGCCTGCCCTTCTTCTTACAGGACTTCTCTTTGTCTGGGGGAGAAAAAGAGGGCATGGCAGAGTTATCTTTTCGGCAGAATGTTTTACGGAGTCCTCCCGGTATTTATCCAATCCAAACCGCGGTTTTTATTATATATACGGATTTGTGATTGCGGATGAAAATGCAGAGTGGGAGGAAACGGTGGCAGAGCGGTTTCAGGACGATACCGGAACGAATCTGACCATGATTCAGATAAATCTTTGCAATTACCGGGACAGGGAACTGACAGAGCAGGGGCTTGACAGTATCCGTGGTCTGTTTCAGGCGCTCCGTGGGACGGGAAAGCAGCTGATTGTCCGCTTCCTGTATGACTGGTCGGGAGAAAATGCGGAAACGGAACCGGAAGACATTTCCGTTATTCTGCGGCATATAGAACAGACAGGACCCCTTGTGGCGGAAAATAAGGACATCATTTTTACCCTGCAGGGGCTGTTTACCGGCAACTGGGGAGAAATGAACGGCACCCGTTACAGTACGGCAGAGGACTGGCATACACTGTACGAAACCTTAAGGACGGCAACGGGGGACAGTGTGTATCTGGCGGTACGGATGCCCATGCAGTGGCGGAATGCCACCGGATTTGCGGAAATCCCGGAGGCGTTTGAGGACGGCTGCAGGCTGGGACTTTTCAATGACGGTATTCTGGGAAATTACAGCGATTACGGCACGTATGGGGAAGCCTCCCGCAAGGAGGCGGGGGATTTTTCCTGCTGGAACCGGGAGGAAGAGCTTGCCTTTCAGGAGGAGCTTTGTGGATATGTTCCCAACGGTGGGGAAGTGATTGTGGATAATCCTTACAACGATTGGGAAACTGCCATGCATGACCTTGCCGTTATGCATATCAGCTACCTGAATGAGGATTATGACAGAGGGGTTCTGGAAAAATGGGCAGCCGCCACGGTAGAGGAAGAGGGCTGTTATCAGGGCATGGACGGTCTTTCCTATGCGGAAAGGCATCTGGGCTACCGGCTGCTTCTAAAAGAGGTGAGCGGAGAATATCATTTCTGGAAGGATATTCTTTCCTTACGGATAGACTTACAGAATGTGGGTTTTGCGCCGATTTTAAAAGAAACGGTACCGGAGGTTATTGTAGTGTGTGAGGATACCGGAGAATGTCGGGAAATCCCTTTGGACGTGGATTTTACATATCTTGTGGGCGGAAGAGGAGCAGAACGGGTGGAAACGGTTTCGGCGGACGTTTCCCTGACAGGGTGGCAGTCCGGCAGCTGCCGGGTGTATCTGCGCCTTACGGATAAGGACAGCGGCAGGCAGATTTATTTTGCCAATGAGCAAAATCCCACGGAATACGGTTACCTGCTGGGTACCGTAGAGCTGGAAAGCCTGAAAAGCCGGTGAGGAAGCGAAAGTGCGGCAGAGATGAGAGGTCTGAAAGCCGGCGAGGATGCAAAAGCGTGATAGAAACGAGTGACGGAAAGGCAGATTTTATGGAAAGGGCAGAGAAAGTTGCGGTCGGTCCCGACAGAGAAGAGCGGGAACTGCTCCGGCTGCTGAAAGCAGCATTAGCAGGCAATTCGGACCGGGAAAAAATAAATAGTTCCGGACAGACGGACAATATAAACTATGAAAAGCTTTTTGCCATGGCGCAGGCACATCAGGTACTTCCCCTTTTGTATGATGTGCTGGAAACTGCCGCACACGAGGAAACCGGGGAAGCGCCTGAGACTGCCGCACATGAGGAAACCGGGGAAGCGCCTGAAACTGCCGCACATGAGGAAGTCGGGGAAGCGCCGGAATGTATGGGCGCATGGAGGACGGTCTGGCAGCAGGCAGCCCGGCGGACGGTGAGCCAGAATTACCACCTTTTGTTTACCGGCAAATTTCTCACAGGGCTTTTGAGTGAGGCGGATGTACCGGTTGCTTTATTAAAAGGAACGGCGACCTCGGCTTATTACCCGGTGCCGGAACTGCGCAAATCCGGCGATGTGGATTTGTATCTGCTGAAGGAAGGCGATTTACCGAAGGCCCGGGCGCTTTTTCTGGCACATGGCATGACGGTAAAGGAAGAACAACATTCCCTGCACCATCTGGTGATGCAGACTGCGGAAGGAATAGTGGTGGAACTGCACACCCTGATAGCGGAGCCGTTTGACAATGCCGCCATGAATACCTATCTGGAGAAATGCAGGGAGCTTTTCGCAGCACACACGGAGGAAAAGGAAATTATGGGGGTTACCCTGCCGGTGCTGACCGGCGCCTGCCACGCATACGAACTGCTTCTTCATATGCTGCAGCACTTTCTGCGTGCCGGATTTGGGCTGAAGCTTCTATGCGACTGGGTGGTCTTCTGGGAAAAAGGAGTATCCGGTGAAGAACAACAGCTTTATAAAAAGCTGATAGCGGAAAGCGGTCTCAAAGGTTTTTCCGATGTGGTAACAGCTACCTGTGTGGAATATCTGGGACTGCCGGAGGAAAGCGTAAGCTTTCTGAAAAGCGGTCCGAAGGAAGATACAGCAGAAGTGTTCGGCAAAGGAGTCCGGACGGCAGGGGATATTCTGCAGACGGCATTTTTAAGGGATGTGCTGGACAGCGAAGAATTCGGCAAGACCTCGGAGGACAGGATGGTAGCGGTGAGAGGCAGCGGCTTTGGCGCTTATACGCGCGAGTTTCAACATCAGATGCATCTGAATTTCCCCCGGACCGGGAAATGCTTTTTACTCTGGCCCCTGCTCTGGTGCATGACACTGGTACGGTTTCTTAGGAATAACCGGAAAATCAGGCACACATCCGTTAGAGCGGTATTAAGAAATGCCAAAGCGAGAGGTGAACTGGTAAAAAGGCTGTCCCTGTTTGAAAAATAGGCAATTGTGGTATTTAAAAAAGTACAAATTAGTAAATTATGTTACCTTGACATAAGGTAAAAGCTATTTTAAAATAAAAATAATCGGGGGGCCTTTATGGAAGATAACGCATATCATAAAGGTAGAGGTTTTTGTAAAAGGAGTTGAGATTATGAAAAAATATGAGAGTCCTGTTATTTTAGAAAATGAAGATCTGGCAGAAGGCATTTATGCCAACAGCGGAGCCAATCCTTCCGGACCGGAAGAACCGCAGTGCTGGACGGTATCCGTAAATAAGGAGCAGGTAGTGTCACACGAGAAGTACGCAAACTTCCGCGTAACCGCAAACCACGGCAATGTGCAGCACATTTCTACCGCTTCCACCGTTACCATCGTATTTAACCAGCCCATTACCAGTGCAAACTTTGAGTCCTTCGGCGTCAGCGTAAACGGCTGTACCGTAGTCCTGACCAGAGAACAGCACGGCAATGCTTATAACTGCAACGACAATTACAGTTCCTTACTTAAGGTTTACTGTGATGACCCGGATGGCCTGGCAGTTATTTCTGCCACCATTTCCTGTACGAAGGCACCGAATGTACAGGGCGGTTATGATGACTAAAAAAATAACACTTGAGAAAAAAGGACAGCATCGTCTGAAACAGGCGGTGCTGTTTGTACGTTAAAGGGTTTGTGAGGGAGTGAGTATGCAGCAGACGTGGAAACGAATAAAATGGATTGGCGGTTACGCCAGACAGCATATCTGGGCGATTGCGGTGTATACGCTTTTGGGCCTTGCCGGTACCGGCATCTCCCTTCTGGGAAGTCTGGTATCCAAGGATCTGATTGATATTATTACCGGACATGAAACGGGGCAGGTTGTTATGACCTTCTGCATCATGATAGGCATGAATTTAGGAAGTGTGTTCCTGACGCAGATTTCCAATTACATTTCCACCAAAATCAGTATGAGCGTGGATGCCGGTATTAAAGCGGATATTTTTTCAAAGATTTTAGTGACGGACTGGGAATCCCTGACGGAGTACCATACCGGGGATTTGCTGACCCGCTGGAACGGGGATGCTTCCAATATCGCCTCCGGCATTCTGAGTTTTGTTCCCAATTTAATCATATATCTTTTCCGGTTTGGAAGCGCCCTGTGGATGGTGCTTTATTATGATGCGTCGTTTGCCGTGTTTGCCCTTGTGAGCATGCCGGTTTCTTTCCTTATGTCCCGGTATCTGACGAAAAAAATGCAGAGCAAAAATAACAAAAGCGCAGCCATGAATGCGAAAATGTCCGGCTTTAACCAGGAAGCATTCTCCAATATCCAGACCATTAAGGCCTTCGATATGATTTCCCTTTATATAGAAAGGCTGAAAAATCTGCAGAAGGAGTACATTACCATGCGTATGAGTTATCAGAAAATGAGCATGGTGATTTCCGTTCTGATGACGTTAATCGGCATGGCAGTTTCCTATGCTTCCTACGGCTGGGGTATTTACCGGGTGTGGAGCGGAGCTATCAGCTACGGTACCATGACCATGTTTCTCACTCTGTCCAGTACGCTGACAAGTACCCTGAACAATCTGATTTCGTTAATTCCCACATCCATTTCCCTGACCACTTCGGCGGGCAGACTGATGGATATTGTGGAGATGCCGAGAGAGGACTACAGCAAAAAGGAAGAAGTGAAGGTTTTCTGGGAGCGGCATAAAGAGGAAGGTGTGGGACTTTCCGTGCAGGATGTTTCCTATGCTTACCGGAACGGAACAGTGGTTTTTGAACATGCTTTTATGGAGGCGCATCCGCATGAAGTGGTTGCACTCATCGGTCCTTCCGGCGAAGGAAAGACCACAATGTTAAGACTCCTGCTCTCCTTAATTTTGTCACAGGAAGGCACTGCGCAGCTTTGCACGCGGGAGGAAAATATGCCTCTCAATGCTTCCGCCAGACAGCTGATATCCTATGTACCGCAGGGAAATACCATGTTTTCCGGTACGATTGCGGAAAATATGAGAAATGTAAAAGAGGATGCTACGGACGAAGAAATCCGGAATGCTTTGGAAATTGCCTGTGCATGGGATTTTGTAGAGAAACTGCCGGACGGTATCAACAGCCCGATACAGGAACGAGGCGGCGGATTTTCCGAAGGGCAGGCGCAGCGGCTTTCCATTGCCCGAGCCATCCTCCGCAGGTCCCCCATTTTATTGTTGGATGAGGCAACCTCTGCTTTGGATGTGGCAACGGAACGAAAGCTCTTAAAGAACCTGATGAAGGATGAATATCCGCGTACCTGTCTGGTAACCACCCACCGTCCGACGGTTTTAGAGGTCTGCACCAGAGTGTATGCAATCCGGGATAAACATCTTGATGTCCTCACGGAAGAGGAGATTAATTATTTCCGGCTGTAGCGGAAGTCACAGTAATCGGCACCGTCAGCGATGGTGCCGGTTCTTTCTAATTTCATGTTCATGATATCTGCCAGTACGAAATCCATACGGCACAGGTAGGAAGCCAGTTCCGGACAACCCTCATCCTGACATATTTTGCAGATGCCGCATTCATGGTAATCGTAGCCGAGGTCGTATTCCCCGTTTCCCGGCAGAATATCCACTACCCAGTCGTTTTCATACTGATGCTTATGGCTGTCCGCCGACCACTGCAGACGTCCCGGCATTTTCTTTTCATCAAGGTAACTGTCGGCATTTCCAAGCACCTTATGGAACAGACCGGATGCACAAAGTCCTTCCTTAAATATGGAATAATTTTCCTCAGCCGTTTTACCGGTACTCCGGTTTAAGGCAATGAAATAAATACCCATGATATAGGAGCTTAACAGTCTGGAAGGTCCGATGTCCTTGGCGCGACCCGCAATCTCCCTATATTCCTTTTTGATTTTCTGCGCGGTATCCTTTGCAAATCCCCTTTTCTTCAATTCCGCCTTAACAGCACTGTGATAAAACTGAAATAAAATTTTAGTATTAAATGTATTTTTCATGCTTCTATTTTAACATAGGGAGAAGAGATGGAAAAGGGTACTTTAACGATAAAACGTCAAATAAATTAAAAAAGTATTAAATTACGAACAAACTCTTGCATCTGCTTTGCAGTCTGTGTTATCATGATTGCAAAGCAGATTTTTTTTGTCGAAATAACATTCTAAATGCAAATCTTTTTGTGAGGAACCTTAATTCATTGGTAAATTTCTTAAATGGTTCCGCACAGGTCGGAAATTCCTGCTTTATTCTCAACTATCAATCAGGCAGGAAGCCGGAAACCTTGTGCAGACAGCAAAAGGATGCAGAAGTACGGTTACTGCCGCAATACAGGCAGAAGGTGTGTTTTGAGGAAATAATTTTCCCGGGAAGGTGTCATTCTGTCGGAAAAGAGGTAAGATGAACCGTAACTTTAAGAGCAGTGTGTTTTCTTTAATGATGCAGGACAAAGTAAAAG